>ENA-OYYV01000001-OYYV01000001.1-human-gut-metagenome-genome-assembly--contig:-NODE-1-length-185239-cov-17.481834_pt1 | contig 185239 bp, 179 predicted proteins | sample MGYA00244069_ERZ653462 | MGnify/ENA primary metagenome ERZ653462 (study PRJEB26926, sample SAMN06165170) | human gut metagenome | biome: ENVO:00009003; feature: ENVO:2100002; material: ENVO:00002003...
ACAAAAAAAGACTGCTGTCTTGCTTTTTGGCAAGATCGCAGCCTTTTTTCTTGGGGACTTTTTTTACAGCCCCTTTTATTTATACCAAAAGACCTCCGCAATCGTTAAACTACGGAGGTCAAATTAATTATTTCTCAGGTTCTATTACCTCAACATCTTTTGGGTCGAGAGTTTCTGCATTATCAGCTTCGGCTGCTCTCTTTACTGCTTCTTCCTGTGACTTTTTCAAAGCTTCCTGTATGTCCTCGCCAAGAAAATCAGGGAGTGACATTCCTGCTTGCTTGAACAGATCGTTCAGCGGAGGAACTGACTGCATAAGTCCGCTTAGAAAGTTTGCTGTCGAGCCTTTTCCGTCTGCACCTGCGCCTGTATCCCACACGGTTATCTTGTCTATCTTAATGTTCTTGATAGCTTCTACCTGAATAGAGATAAGTTCTTCAAGCTTGTCAGCAACTATGAGTCTGACGGCTGCATTAGCATCTCCGCCTGCTGCTTCAACAAGCTTTCTCATACCCTCTGCCTGCTTTGTGAGTATTTCCTGATTACCCTTTGCTTCAGCTTCCATTTTTGCAAAGATAGCATCGGCCTCACCCTTTGCTTTACGTCTTACTACCTCAGCCTGTGCTTCAGCTTCGATCTCGGCCTGCTGCTTTGAGATCTGAGCCTTTACGATAACATCGGCGGTCTGTGTAGCCTTTTCAAGTTCGGCTCTCGTCTGCTCGGCGGATTGCTGAGCTATGTAAGCTTCCTGCTTTGCCTTTGCTGCCTGAACAGCTTCAGCGGCTGTAGCCTGTCTGAGAGCTTCCGCTTCACGCTCACGTCTGAGGGCTTCTGACTGTGCAACCTCTATCTTGGCTTGGTTCTCACCGTCGATAGCAGAAGCGTTTGCAGCAGCAACTTGGATACGCTGGTCTTTCTGAGCGTTTGCCTGACCGATCTCACCGTCTCTGTGTTTTTCGGCAACTGACTTCTTAGCGTCGTTGATAGCCTTTGCAGCAGCTTCTTTACCGAGAGCTTCCAGATATCCAGACTCATCTGTAATATCCGTTACGTTTACGTTGATAAGCTTAAGACCTATCTTTTTAAGCTCTATCTCAACATTGTTTGATACCGCGAGCAGAAATTTATCTCTGTCCGAGTTTATTTCCTCGATATCCATTGTTGCGATAATAAGTCTCAACTGACCGAAAATAATATCCTTAGCAAGCTCCTGTATCTCAATGAGTTTAAGACCGAGAAGTCTTTCAGCAGCGTTCTGCATAACGCCTGGTTCTGTCGAGATACCAACAGTAAATCTTGACGGAACATCAATTCTGATGTTCTGCTTTGAAAGAGCGTTTTTTAGATCCACATTTATGGATATAGGAGTAAGATCCATATACTCATAAGATTGGATTATTGGCACGATAAATGCCGCACCGCCGTGGATACATCTTGCGCTTCTTGCTTGACCGTTCTTGTCTGTTCCTACTTTACCATAGATAACAAGCACCTTATCAGACGGACATTTTCTGTAGCGTGACAGTATCGCCATAATTGCCGCAAAAAGCACAACGACTATCACGCAGATGATGATTACTGGTTCCATAATTTTTCCTCCCACACAAATAATATTATAATAACCTCAAGACGGGTCATTTCACAGAATCGTTATGTTTAGCACCCCTTTGTTCTATCAATTCTTTTATTTTTCTATTACGACAGTATCTCCTTGCAAATCGATAATACGAACCTGAGTTCCTGTCTTTATAAGCTCATCACCATTGTTTATTGCAGTGACTTCTCTTAACTGTCCGTTTATCATAACATTCACTTTACCAAGCCCATGGTCTTTAGGTGGGCAGGGGATATAAACAGTAGCAGTTTCTCCTATAGCATTTTTATAATCAGCCGTACCGTTTTCAGCAAGTCTTGCAGAAAGTTGAACTATCTTTGCTACAAGAAGCATGGTCGCCAGACCCAGAACAAAACCGATAACTGTAGACAGTGCTGGATAAACACCTGAGCTTACAAGAACGATAGATGACCAGCTAAACACAGTGAAAAAAGCAACTATGGTCTGAAGCGTGAACATTCTCATAGAAGCAAAATCCGCAGGGTTTCCGCCGTCTACGTTGTGGTCACAGCCGATATCATGTGTACAGTGACCAATATCCACATCTCCGTGACCGCTGATGTTGGTATCAACATCAAGATCAAGACCTGACGTGTCGCTGAAATCGTGACCACTTCCACCATCATGAAAACCGAACATAGAAAGCAAAGTCTGCACAAGCAGTATAAGCGTTGACGGAAACGCTATACAATACAGCACTTTAAGTAAAAGCGACAAACCGTCCCACCATTCATTCATATAGCTTACACCTCCAATGTAAATATTATTTACGTTTATTATATACTCATTTATCTTATTTGTCAATAGATTTTCGATAATAATTAAAATTATTTTTTATTAGATATGGCTTAGCAAAAAAAATTGTAAATTTTTCGTTAAACACTTGAAATCTGTTTTACTTTCTGCTATCATATAAGTAAATAAAATTTACAGTAAATAAAGTGAGGCGATATAATGGAGAACAATACTCTCGGCAAGAGGATAAAAGAGGCAAGGCTTGCAAAGAAAATGACCCAAAGCGAGGTAGTGGGTGATTTTATAACCCGCAATATGCTTAGTCAGATAGAGAGTGGCTCAGCAACGCCGTCGGTAAAGACCCTTGAATATCTCTGCAAGGTGTTGGAGATAGAGCCTAATGCCCTTCTGCCTGATGAAAACGACTCCAAAAACGCCCCTGACGCAGAGGGCTATATCAGTATACGGAAAGAATTTATAAACAAGAACTATAAGGCTGTTATAGAGTATGACGCTGATGACGAATTTTCAGATGAGATATGTGCGCTTAAGGCGAAAGCTTGCCTTATGGTGGCTAGGGAGTATTCAGGCTCTGACAGTGCCACGGATCTTCAAAAGGCGATAGACCTTGCCAAGCAGGCTTCTGAACTTTCAAAGCGTGGTATTTTTGCAGATGAAAGCGTTAAAAGCAAGGCTGACGAGCTTTTGAAAGCTAAAGCTAAGCGTCTTAGCGACTATTACAGAAGTCTTTTGTAGGGTATAGTCATGGAATTTGTTATCATAGCCACGGTTGTTCTTGTGCTTGCCATGTGTCTTGGCGCAGATTTTGTTATAGTTCCTATAATGTTAATTGTTTTTCTTGTCGTCCTGCTACTGGTTATTTTTGGTTTATTTGTATACTCTGCTGTAAAACTTACTGGAACGAAAAGCGTGAAAGGAAAGTTTGTGCGTTTCGGCAGGGCAGAGGGCAAGAAATTTGATACAGCGTTTTACAAGGTTAGTGATAGTGAGTATCCAAACGTATTCCCATGTGAGGTAGTAATGCGCTCAAAGATATACATACCCGATAAGGTCTGTAGGCTCAGATATGACGGCAAAAGAAATGAAGTTTTTGACCTGAATGCAGTTTGCTGTGTGATATTTGGACTTGTTCTTAGCAGCGTATCGGCGGTGATGATGATACTTTTTCTACTAACAGTGATAGGCGTGAATTGAATGATTTTAGGCAGTAGGTTAGCTTGCTGCCTTTTTTGTGCATTTAAAATGGCAATAGTGGGTGATTTAAAAGGCTATTTCAACTTCCATGTTGATAAATGTAAAGTTTTCCAAAAAATATGTTGTAATATATGACAATTTGGAATAAGGCTGTAGACAAATGGGGTGTTTGGCAAGCTGCACAGCACATAGCTAAGAAATATGATGATGACGGATATCTTCGCAAGAAGAAATAGCACAAACAAAAATAAGCTGCTACAGAAAAACTGTGGCAGCTTATCCTATTTGAATAGTCCTAATTTTAACCTATCAATATCGGCTTCTGATATCTGTTTGTACGAATCCATACTTATTCAGTCTATGTCACCTTACTCCCTCAATCACTCCCTTATCCATTTCATGCACAGTATCGCACAGCACTGAGATGTCCTCCGCAGAGTGTGAGCATATAAGAATAGTCTTGCCCTGCTCTTTGTATGAAAGCAGGTACTCACGCATTTCTTTTACGCCGTCCTTGTCAAGACCGTTAAACGGCTCGTCGAGAATAAGTATCTTCGGATTTTCCATAATGGCTTGTGCAAGTCCCAAACGCTGCCGCATACCTAGACTGTATTTGCGGACGTGTCGCTTTAGATCAGGGTCAAGTCCAACTTGCTTCATGCTGTTTCTTATCTCATCTTTCCCTATCTTGTTGTTCAGCCCCGCAAGAAGTTTGAGATTCTTGTAGCCCGAATAGTAAGGTATAAACCCAGGTGTTTCAATAATGATACCCATATCTTTCGGGAAGTCAACGTCCTTGCCCACTTGCTTGCCGTCAACTGTTATCTCACCCGATGTGGGCTTGATAAAGCCGCATATGCACTTCATCAGCATCGTTTTTCCACTGCCGTTTCGCCCGATAAGTCCGTGTATCTTGCCCTCCTCAAAGGACACATTTATGTGCTTTAGTATCTCCGTTTTGCCAAGCGTAAGGCATACGTCATTTACATTGATGATATTCATTTTGTCCCCCTAATCTCCTAACTTGCTATCTCTGCAACATTGTCGTAATTGAATTTTCTTATGGCGATAAAGCAGAACAACAGCAGTACCGCTATAAATATGGCAAGATAGCTGACCGAAAAACTCATTGACATAACAGGCTCACGGAAATATTTTGTGTAGTGCAGCCATATTATGCTGTTCGCCATTGGCATTGTCCACATAAGCGTGGTCTTTATGGAGCAGAACGCTGTGCCTAATGATATCACCGCTCCGCAGAGGACAAAGCCCACAGTTTTGTGTTTCACAAGTGAAAAGCTCAGCAGGATAAGCCCAATTATCATAAGGTATGCGAACACGAGCAGGTAGCTTTGCACTGCGGCTGAAAATACTGTGAGCTGATTGTAGAGATTTTCAGGGAGAAGCTGCACGCCGAAATTGCCTGAATGTTCAGGAAAGCGTGAAGCGAACTTTGTCGCCACGTTGCTCCAGCCGTTGTACCAAAAACCGTCTGAAAGCATTGGGAGCACTGCGCCCAAGAATATCACTGCAAGATAAGATAAAGCCATAAAAATGAGCTTCAAAAGCTGTCCGAACAGCCAGTTCAGCCTGCCCACACGCATTATGTAGAAAACTGTGTTGGTGTCTATCTTGGGAAAATCTGCGATAAGTGTGAGGAAAACCAGCGGTATGATAAGAAGTATCGCACCTGAATTTGCTATGGCGATAAAAGGCTCAAGGATATTCAGCGGCTCGCCCATAAGCTCTGCGTTTGATTTAAGAGGCTCGATAGCAAAGCTGTAAATGAAGATAAGAAGCACTCCTAGGATTATCATTCGTGCGTCGCATATCCACTTTATGAACTCCGCCCTTGCACAGAAAAAGCTTTGTTTAAGGCTGAAATTTTTCATCATAGCTGACCTACACCCCCTTGTCCTTGCGCAAATTCATCACGATAATAAATCCCAGCAGGGTAACGATCGCCCCCGAACAGTTCACCGCAGTTATCCACTTTGCACTTCTGTCAAAGCTTTGTATATACAGAAAATTCGTCACAGAGCTTGGATAAAAGGCGTTTGCTCTATCAAAATCAAAGTTATCGTTGAAAAGATTTGCGTCTATTATCCTATTGAGCATTGTTGTGAGGACATAGTTGAGCATAAAGGGCAGGCAGGTTATGATATACGGATTTTTGCAGAAAGAGCTTAGGAAAAACGCAGGCAGTGTGGAAACTGCACCATATGCGAAAGCTACCGCAAGCATTTTGATTATGGTTTTACCTGTGCTGTCTTGCATTATGTATTGAAGCTGGTCGGCTGATACGTCAAACTCCGAAAGTGGTTGAAAAAGCACTGCACAGGCTATGCCGTAAACAGCTATACCGAGCATAACGGCAAATCCGCCTGAGATAAGTGCGGATATGAATTTTGAAAGATAATATCTTACCTTGCCTGTGCGAGATATGGTGAAACGCATCAGTCCGTTATTTCGCTCTGCACAGAAAGACACCATGAATGGGAATGCCACGACAATAGGCAAAAACATTGTGATATATCCCGAAAGTCCGTTTCTGAAAACCAGCACTGAGGACAGCATTGGGTCGGTGCGGAGGATATTTTTATCGAGAGTGAAAAGTGACTCGAACACCGAATATGATTTATCGGTGGCAAGGTCTGTATAGGCTGAGGCGGTGAAAGCAAGCACTGTCGTCAGCAGCACCGCCCCTGCAAAGCCTATGTTTATTATGCTTTTGTTCAGGTCACATTTTATTGTGTTTAGAAGTTTTAGTTTCATTTCTCTATATCTCCGATCTCGGTGTAGATAAATCTACCAAGGTTATTGCTGTCAGCTTTGGCGTAGGCGAGATTTCCAAACTCATGCCCTGAGGGGTCATACTCCGCAGGGTCGGTGCAGATAACGGCGTAATCAAAACTCTCCGACTTTCCGCTATCGAAAAGGTCTGTGGAGCAGTCAAGTATCACCATGACTTCAAGCCCCTCGCTAAGCTCACCGTCGCAATAATATGTAGGCACTGTGCAAACGGTCTTGCCGTCTGTGAGCTTTATCTCGGCTGTGTTGTCGCCTATGGTCTGTACTGTGCCGAAAAAGCTGGGGTAGTCACTGGTCGTGAGCGGCTCATACGTCTTTGAGCCGTCATCATTCACCGCAACAAGTAAGTTGATATCCTCAATAATAAACTTGCCGTCGGTAAAAAGATAGCCGCCGAACATAACATCATCAGCACTTTCGGGATATTTTCCTTTCTGCCACTCCTCAAGATCGTTGAAGTCAGCCGTGATAGTCCGATTTGCATTGCTAAGCTCATAGACAGAGCCGCTCTTGTGGCAAAGCTTGTAGTCATACTCCTCCGCAGGCACGTCCGCCTTGATGTCCTCATACATTCCCGAAGCGTATTTCTCGCCGTTAGGACTTACAACATCACAACTATAAATTTTTGTTATGCCCTCGTCCGTAACTATCTCCGCAGAAATGACCTCGCCGATATCGTTGTTTATCATTGCTTGGGATAAGCTTTTCCCATTCACATATTTTTCATCATGTTCAAAAAGCTCGCTGTCCATTGCAAGCGTGTATTCCTTGCCGTCATAAACAAAGGTGAGCTGTCCGTTATCGTAAGCCACAGCCTCAGCCTGCAATGTCACTCTGCTGTCCAAAAGGCTGTCAGTTCTGCTTCCCACAGCTGATACCACCACCGCAGATGAATTATTCTCGCTGTTATTATTACTATTTCCACAAGCCGTAAGACAGATGATTCCACCTATCACAGCAATACAAAAAATCCGCTTTGTGATCATGCTATTCACCTTTCGTTCTGACCTACTGAACATCAATAAAGACCTCGCCGCTGAGAGCATTCACCTTGATATATTCCTTTGCACCCTCGCCGCCTTTTATCTCGAAACACCACATAGGCTCAAAGTTCTTGGGTGTCTTGTTGTATTCCTCCGCCAACTGTTCAGCCTTAGCAACATTGTCCTCTTCGGTCATATCCAATGCAGGCTGATTTGCAAGACAGCAGTACATAAGCTCAACATTTGAAAACTCATAATATGACCCTTTTGCAAGCTCCGTCTCAAGAATTTTCACCGCCTCGTCAAATGGTATCATCTCAGTTTTCTCTGTTTTGTCAAGTATGTTAAGTGGCGCATTTGCGTTGATAAAATCAAATTTGCCGTCCGCCCCAATAGAGCCTGTCACCTGCAAAAACGTCCAATAACTCATATTATTCTCGTTGTCTGCCCGACTGTATGCAGAGGGCGAATACTGAAAAGGCACATTTTCATAGTCAAGACTTGCCGTAAAATCAATTCTGCCCACAGTGTCATTCACCGAAAACTCTTTGGTATTGATCGTAAAATCCTTATAAAAATCGGCAAGATAATTGTTTAATCCACTGTCGATATCAGTCACATCAATGGCTTTGCCACCTAAAGTAATGCCGCCCTCGTCAAGCCCCACAACATAAGTCTGTCCGCTGCTGTTTTCTTGAAACTCATAATCAGCGGAATAAAGTGCAATATCCATACCCAAGTATGCAGATGTGTTTATTCCAGCTTGATAAACTATTCCGCCATTGTCAGTTGAAAGTGCACTTTCGTCGAAATCGTCGCCATAAAAAGTCTTGAATAACTTTTCAGCATTGGTCATATCATCATTTTTCAAAGTATTGCAGGACAAAGAATATACCTTATTAAAGTCCACTTTGCTTATCTTTTCTGGCAGCTTAAAACTGCCGTGATCGCTGCCAAGCAACTTATTACAGCCGTCATAAGCCTGTTCCACAGGCTCAAGCCTTGCATCATCTGTACTGTGGTTATTGGATTTGTTGTCCTGAGATGAACAACCAAAAAGGAAAAGAAAAAGCAGAGATATAACAACGCCATAATTTTTTTTCATTATTTCACGACCTTTACTAATATTATGAGCGACTATCGGCTGATAAATTTCAGACAATATGTCGCTCATATGTTATTTTAAGTGCATATATTAATAACCAAAAGTACTTCCAGAAGCAGATGTTGCTTTTGAAGCATTTTTAGTTATAGAAACAACGTTTTTAGCATTCATGCCAACTGTTATCTGATACCACGAGCCTGTAGTCTTCTGTGTACCCGTAGATGTTGTGATCAAATTCCAAGTGTTGTTTTTCCAAACATAACACTTGGTCGTAACTGTAGTATTTTTACTTGCAGTCAATTTGGTATATGTAGTGTATTTACCAGATTGTGTTGTTTTAAAATTAAGTGTTTTGGAAGTCACGTTATCGCTTGAAGGTGCTCCCGGCGTGTTGCGAAGACTAAATGCTTTACTATCTGCCGCACTAGCCCCAATAGCCATAGAACTCATCATCATAACAGCAGCACCCATAGCTGCGATCCTCTTAACGATATTTTTCATATTAAACGTTTTTTCATAATATAGGTGTGATTTTCTTCAAGTTTTGTTGCAGAGTAATTTAACTTCATCATATCACACAATTATTACAACGGGTAATTGTGCATAATAAATATTCACATCTTCATTGGGCTTATCACATTTTTTGCAATAGACTTTTTTATCTATGCATACATTATTTTAACACATATAACACCAAAAGTCACTATATTCTGCATATTTCTCTCATATGCACAAGATTTTTGTATAGCTGAACAAATATTGCGTTCTAAATTATTTCATTTTACATAAGTTGATTGTTAAATGCTTGTTAACATCAACACGGAAGTTGAAATAGCCATTTAAAATAAAATGTTGACTTGTAGGCTTTTTAATGGTATAATATAAAAAATATGTGGAAAGGATCATATATGATGAGAGTTGAGCTTATTACCCATACACCTGAGCCTGAAAAGGTGGTTGCTACTGCTGCAAAACTTTGCTATTCAAGCAGTGATATCGCCTCGCTTAGAGAGGGCCTTACGGAAGAAAAAACAAAGAGCTTTATTGAAAGGCTCGTATCTATTGGTCACGAAAGCCCTATGGAACACGTTTCTTTTACTTTTGGCATAGAGGGGATATCCCGTGCCTGCTCTCATCAGTTGGTAAGACACAGAATTGCGTCTTATTCTCAAAAAAGCCAGCGTTATGTAAATGAAAGCGGCTTTGAGTTTATCACGCCACCATCAATAGAGGCTGTGCCAGAAGCAAAGGCTGAATTTGACAAGCAAATGGATCAGCTCCTTGAGTGTTATAATAAGATTGCTGACATACTTACCAAAACTCATGAGAAGGCATTTTTAGAGCAGGGTATGTCTGAAAAAGACGCACTTAACAAGGCTAAGAAAAAAGCCTATGAGGACGCAAGATTTGTTCTTCCAAACGCTTGTGAAACAAAGATAGTTGTGACAATGAACGTCAGAACACTGTTTAATTTCTTCCAGCATAGATGCTGTAACAGAGCACAATGGGAGATAAAGGCTGTGGCTGATGAAATGCTCAGACTTTGCAAGCAGGCCGCTCCTGAGCTTTTCAAGAACGCAGGTCCGTCATGTGTAATGAAAGGCAAGTGTCCAGAGGGCGCAATGAGCTGTGGAAAAATGGCTGAAGTAAAGAAAATTTACGGAGAAATGAATAATGTTGAGTAGATCTGGACTTATAGTTCTTGAGGGACTTGATGGAAGTGGAAAATCAACTCAGTTTGAAAGGCTTTCTGCTTATTTCAGTGAAAATGACATAAAGCATAAGGCTATAAGCTTTCCTGACTATGATAATCCGTCGTCTGCGTTGGTAAAAATGTATCTTAATGGTGAGATAGGCAAAACGCCTGCTGACGTAAATGCCTACGCAGCTTCAAGCTTTTACGCTGTTGACAGATACGCTTGCTACAAACAATTTTGGGAGCATGACTATAAAGAGGGAAGTCTTGTACTTGCAGCGAGATATGTTACGTCAAACTGCATTTATCAGATGACAAAACTGCCGAAAGAGCAGTGGGAAGATTTTATAGGCTGGCTTGAAGATTACGAGTATGACAAGCTTGGGCTTCCAAGACCTGACAAGGTGATATTCTTGGATATGCCAATAGAGATATCTCAAAAGCTGATGTCGGGAAGATACGGCGGAGATGAAAGCAAAAAGGATATCCATGAAGCAAATGTGGAGTATCTGAAAAAATGCCGTGAAGCCGCTTTGTTTACCGCTGAGAAACAGGATTGGGATATTATTCCTTGCAGCGACGGCAGCGAGCCTTATACAAAAGATAAGATTTTCGGAGAGGTTCTGGGGTTAATCAATAGAAAGTAATGTGTGTTTAATGTTTGATTTCAGAAAAATAAGTTTTGAGGACAAAGAATGGATAACCAAGTGTCTTGCAGTATCAGATTTCAGAGGAGCAGAATATTGCTTTGCAAATAATATGGCGTGGCAAAGACTTAATGACACTGTAATAACACATCATGGTGATTTTTATATAAGCTGTTCCTTTGAGGACGGTCAGCCGTATTTTACATTTCCTGCGGGCGTTAAAATAGACGTTGAGGGCAAAGAAAAATATATCAGGCTTTTTGATGAGCTTAAAGAATATGTTTCCGCCCAGGGAAAGCCGCTTATCGTATCTTCTGTAACAGATGATAACCTAAGCTGGATAAAAGAGTATTATGGTGATAAAATCGTCTGCGAGTATGATAGGGACAGTTCAGACTATATTTACAATGCTTCCGACCTTATCGAGCTTAAAGGCAAAAAGTATCACGGCAAGCGTAACCACATAAAGCGTTTCATGGACGAGCCTTGGGAATACAGAGAGCTTACTGATAAGGAAATAGACAGCTGTATTGAATTTTCGGCTGAGTTTTATAATAAGAATGACAACGCTGACGATCCTTCGGCGGTGGTTGAGCAATATGCTATTGATCTTTTTCTTACGAATATGGATAGGCTCGGACTTAAAGGCGCTGTGCTTTACAGAAATGATAAAATGACAGGCTTTACGGTTGGTGAACAAATAAATTCGGATACCTTTGTGGTCCATATAGAAAAAGCACTCGCTGACGTTCAGGGTGCATATCCTATGCTGTGTAATCAGTTTGCGTCGCATAATGCAAAGGGTCTCAGCTTCATCAACAGGGAAGAGGATCTAGGAATAGAGGGTCTTAGAAAGTCAAAGCTTTCTTATAATCCTGCTTTTCTTTTGAATAAAAATGTAATTACTTTCAGATGATCGAAAGGAGTCATTTGTTATGGTTTATGTATTTCTTGCCAATGGTTTTGAGGAAATGGAGGCTCTTGCCCCTGTGGATCTGCTCAGACGAGCAGGCGTTGAAGTTTTTACTGTAGGTGTAGGCTCTGATATGATAGTCAGCTCACACAACATTCCTGTCAAGACCGATACAACAGTGGATAAGATAGTTCTTAATGACGAGCTCGAAATGATAGTTCTCCCAGGTGGTATGCCGGGTACTTTAAATCTTGAAGCAAGCCCTGATGTGCTTGGTGCGGTTGATTACTGTGCTGATAATAACAGATACATTGCCGCAATATGTGCCGCTCCGTCCATAGTCGGTCATAAGGGTCTTCTTGACGGCAGATATGCAACTTGTTTTCCAGGCTATGAGAAAGATCTTAAAGGTGCGATACATTCTGCCAGACTTGTGGCTGTTGACGGTAAGTTCATCACTGCAAAGGGCGCAGGCTGCAGCATGAAGTTTGCACTCAAGCTTGTAGAGCTTCTTGTTTCAAAAGAAAAGGCAGAAACCCTTGAATCAGGAATGCAGAGCAAATGACAGATAAAAAAGCTTTAAGAAAGCATTTCAAAGAGATACGTCTTAGTATGTCTGCGGAAGAAAGAAAACAGGCAGATGTGGCTGTTCAGCAAGCTTTCCTTGACAGCGAGGAGTATAAAAGCTGCACAACTGTGCTTGCATATGTTTCCTCTGATATTGAAGTGTCTACGGCGGAGATAGTAAGAAAGGCGCTAAAGAGCAAGATAGTGCTATGCCCGAGATGTGAAAAAAACGGCAATATTATGTATTTTTACAGAATAAACAGCACCTATGATCTCAAAGAGGGTAGGTTTGGCATTTTTGAGCCTGATGAAAGTTGTGAGAAATACTGCGTTTTTGACAATGCATTGTGTATCGTGCCTGCGCTTTCGTATGATAAAGACGGATACAGGCTTGGCTTTGGTATGGGCTTTTATGACAGATTTTTGGCTGATTATAATGGCATGAAGCTAGGTTTATGTTACGATAACTGTATGTCAGAAAGCTTTTGTCATGACGGCTATGATATCTCTGTAGATAAGGTATTTACTGATAAGGATATATATACTATAAACACAAAGGAAAGGAAGTAAATAATGGACGATCTGAATTTTAATGTTGACGATATAATAAATGATGTCAACGCAAAGATAAAGTCTGCCGAGAAAAATGAAGCGGACGAAGAAAGCGTTGAAGCAGAGCTTATCGCTGACACTGAGAACAGTTCCGAAGCCTGTGAACAGGCAGATAATACTGACGAGAAACCACAGTCACAGGAAACTCCAGAAGCGACCGATGACAAGCCTGAACCTATCCTAGCTTTTCACGAGGACAAGTCAGAGGAAGACAATGGCGAAGAAGACGAGGATAAAGAGCCTGAGAAGCCCGAAAAGCAAGAAAAAAAGTCAAAAAGCGGCAAGAAGAAAAAGAAAAAAAGAAAGAAAAGCAAGGTGAATAATTCGGTGTTTGGCGGAATTATACTTGTTATAGTAATTCTTACAGTTTCTTTAGTGCTTGCAGTGGGCGGCATTTCTATTGGCATGGAGTATTATGGTATCGGAAAAACTGACGAGGATATCAGATTTAATATCCCTGCAGGCTCAACAAACAGTGAGATAGCTGATATACTTGTAAATGAGGGAGTTATAAAGAACAAAAAGCTGTTTATGCTTGCTCTGAAATTTGAAAAGCCTGCAGCTATATATCCTGGTGATATCACACTTCAGCCATCAAGCGGATATTCTGAAATAATCGAAAAACTTTCACAAATGAGAGAGTCATACAAGACTGTAAGCATTACATTCACAGAGGGAGAAAATCTTCTTGACATAGCTAAAAAGCTTGAAGATAATGAGGTCTGCACTGCTGACGACTTCCTGTTTGAATTCAATAAAAATCAAGGCTTTGACTTTGAAAATGATGTTGATGATAACGGCGATATGTTCTATCGCATGGAAGGCTATTTCTATCCTGATACATATGAGTTTTATGTGAATGACAGCGCAGGAAACGTTACCAAGAAGCTTAGAGAGCAGTTTGAAAAGAAATACGAAACTGTCAAAGCTAAGATCAAAAATTCCGGTATGTCACTTAACGAAGTTATGACCCTTGCTTCTATTGTTCAGCTTGAAGCCGCTTCTGAGGACGAAATGCCAAAGGTAGCTTCGGTATTCCTGAACAGACTTGACGACCCTGACACCTATCCTATGCTCCAGTCTGATACAACAACAAATTATATTAAGAATGTTATAAAGACCGAGGCTGACAACACAGCTTCTATCGAGCATTATACCGAGTGTTATGATACCTATAAGTGCAAGGGCTTGCCGGCAGGACCAATATGCAACCCTGGTATGGCTGCAATAAACGCTGTTCTTGAGCCTAAGAAGACTGATTACTATTACTTCTGTAATAATCTTAAGACGGGCGAAACATTCTATGCAAAGACACTTGACGAGCATGAGGAAAATCTTGTTAAGGCTGGACTTGCAAAGAAAAAGTAATAAAGGATTGAAATTTTAATGACTGAAAATAATTTGCTTGAAGTTCTTGCTCCTGTGGGAGATATGGAACGTCTGTATGCGGCGCTGGATTTTGGTGCTGATGCAGTTTATCTTGGAGGTACGGCTTTCGGAATGAGAGCCGCCTCTGCAAGCTTTGACGCTGAGCTTCTGAAAAAAGCCTGTGACGAGGCTCACAGTAGGGGTAAGCGTGTGTATCTGACCTGCAATACGCTTCCTCATAATGACGAGATAGTGCATTTAGAGCAGTTTGTGAATGACGCTCTTGCGGCAGGCGTTGACGCTATGATAGCCAACGATATCGGTGTTTTCTCACTGATAAAAAAATATGCACCTGATATGGAGATTCATGTTTCCACACAGGCTGGTATAGTAAATTATGTTACTGCAAATGAATTTTATAACATGGGTGCTAAGAGGGTAGTGCTTGCAAGAGAGCTTTCTCTCGAGGAGATCGCCGAAATAAGAGCAAAGACCCCTAAAGATCTTGAAATTGAGTGCTTTGTACATGGTGCAATGTGCGTAAGTTTTTCAGGCAGATGTTTGCTTTCCCAGTACCTTGTAAACCGTGACGCAAATCGTGGCGAGTGCGCACAGCCTTGCCGCTGGGGATACCACCTTATGGAAGAAAAGCGCACCAATGAGTTTTATCCTGTTTTTGAGGACGAAAAAGGAACTTATATCCTCAACGCCAAGGATATGTGTATGCTCAACCACATTGATAAGCTTGCAGAGGTAGGCGTGAACAGCTTTAAGATCGAGGGCAGGGCTAAATCTTCGTATTATGTGTCCGTTATCACAAATGCCTACAGAAAGGCTATGGATATCTATAAGTCTGATCCGAAGCATTTTGAGTTGCCACAGTGGCTTAAGGATGAAGTTTTCAAGGTAAGCCACAGAGCATACTGTACAGGATTTTTCTTTGGTCACCCAAAGGAGAGCCAGTATTACGAAAACGGCGGGTATATTCGTGAATATGATGTTGTGGCTGTGGTTGACGGTTGTAGCGGTGGAAGAATATACTGTACTCAAAAAAACAAATTCAACAAGGGCGACGAGATTGAAGTGCTTTCACCTGTTGGTAGCCCTGTGAAGTTCACCGTGGAGGAAATGTTTGATGAATACGACAACTCCATAGATACTGCAAACCATGCAGCTATGAAGATGTCGATAAGATCAGATCTGACATTCCCAGAACATTCTATAATTCGTATGAAAAAATAGCAAAAAAGCCATGTGATTTTCCTCACATGGCTTTTGTTTACTTCTTTTTCTTTTCAATTTCTTCAGACAATGGATTCGACTCCATGGCCTTTTTGATGTTTTCATCAGATAAATGGGTGTATATCTCAGTGGTCGCAATGCTTTTGTGACCGAGTATATCTTTCAGTACAAGAGTATCTACACCGCCGTGTTGGTACATTAGGGTTGCGGCTGTATGCCTGAGCTTGTGGGTGGTAATACCCAAATTACTAAGTCCTGCACGCTGGAGCTGTTCATCTACTATTTGTTGAACACGTCGCTTGTTTATCCTTGTTTTGTTAGCTGACAAAAAAATGGCAGTTTGTTCCACATGGGGACGGGTAGTGTCAATATACTCATCAAGTGCAGAAACACAAGCGTCGTTAAGATAAATAATGCGCTCCTTGCGGCCTTTGCCGAGGACACGTAGAGTTCTGTTATCTCGGCTGTAATCGCTTAAATTCAAGCCCACAAGCTCGCTCAGACGCATACCGCAGTTAAGGAACAGAGTAATGATACAATAATCACGCACCTGATTTTTAGAGTCGATATTACGCAGAAGCTCAAGGCTTTGTTCAAGGGACAGATATTTAGGCAAGGCTTGATTTATATGTGGCAATTCAAGATCATCAAGCGGATTGTTTGAAATAATCTTGGCTTTTTGGCAAAGATAAACATAGAATTGTTTCAAAGCTGAACATTTTCTTGCACGGGTTTTTGTGGAATTATTGCGCTCATCTTTGAGATACTTTAAATAAACATAAGCATCGTTTAGTGAAAAGCATTCGAGCCATTCTATTGGCGTTTCTTTTATTTTTATTTTATTGAAAGGCGTTTCGGCTGGAATTGCATGGTGCTTGACATTAAGATATCGCAGAAATGTTCGGATATCAATAAAATAAGCTTCTTCAGTGCGGTCAGAACGGTCTTTGACAACTTTCATGTTAGTTAGAAAATCGTCAAGATAATATGGGCAATCATCTACATATGCTTGTTTCATTTATATCTATTCTCCTTATTTATCACTTCTCTAAGTTTCACTAAATTTTTATTTAGTGAAACTTTCTGTACACACTGTGTGAGGGGCTGTTTGTGACTCTTTTACGCTTGTCGGCTCTCCCCGTTGTGCACTGCTTTAAGTATACACCCTACTTTGTGGGCTGTCAAGCTATGCTACATTTGCGGTAATCCATTGACAACTAAATTTATGATATCATATAAAGCAAGGCGAGGTTAAAACCTTGCTCATATGATATTTTTTTTCGTATAGCAGTTGCTTACTTACGAACCTTTGCGAGCCACTTCATTATTTTTTTGAACAAATTATTTTATAAATTTCCTCCAAACAGTTGATTTTACAGCGAAAATATGATAAAATTATAGTAGTATATTTTATGAAAGGAACGATAGTTAATGAACGACAAGAAACCTATGGTCATGAGAATACTCGTTCTCGCTTTGGTTGCCGCACTTATACTCGGTCTGATCGTCGGAACTGTCATTAGTGCTGTATAATGGTGCATATCGGAAATAGCTGGGACGATATTCTGGCTGATGAGTTTAAAAAGGAATATTATTTGAAACTCCGTGAATTTTTGAAATACGAATATTCACACTTCACTGTTTATCCTGATATGCATGATATCTTCAATTCATTGAAGTACACGCCTTATGAAAACGTCAAGGCTGTTATCATTGGACAGGATCCTTACCATGGTCCGGGACAGGCTCATGGTCTTTGTTTTTCCGTTAAAGCTGGTGTTAATCCACCACCTTCTTTGCAGAATATTTTTAAAGAACTTAATGCTGATCTTGGTATCTCTATCCCTAATAATGGCGAGCTTACCGATTGGGCTAAGCAGGGCGTGCTGATGATGAACACTGTTCTTACTGTTCGTCAGGGTCAGCCTAATTCTCATAAGGGTAAAGGCTGGGAGCAGCTTACTGACGCTGTAATAAAAAAGCTTAATGAGCGTAATGTGCCTACTGCATTTATCCTTTGGGGTGGCAATGCTAAGGCTAAGGCACCACTTATAACGAACCCTATTCATGCAGTATTCAAGGCAGCTCATCCATCTCCATTGTCTGCATATAATGGTTTTTTCGGATGCAGGCATTTTTCTAAGGTTAACGATTTCCTTGTAAGCAACAATATTCAGCCAATAGATTGGACAATAAGCAATAAGTAAAAAAATAACCTCGGTTTGTATCACTACAGACCGAGGTTTTATTTTTATAGTTTTTTGATGTGCTGTATAAGCAACGCTACTCCCATTACAATGAGGTTGTAGACGATAACTAGCGTTGGAGTAAGCTGAACAAATGAACCTGCCAGCATCATTATAAGGGCTATTAGCGCCGCAAGTATCGTTGCACCATACATCACTGACGCACCAAGTTCTGCGGTAAATTTGAGCCTTTTTGCGCCTATCACAAGCATTGCAAAAGACGGAAAATGTCCGCTGCAAAGCATTGATGAAGCCTGACGTGGAACGTACTCGGTTTCGCTTTCGTAATCCTTGTGATATCTGAAGCTGAGAAGCTTAACGCTGTCGCTTTCAATATCAAAGAGATCAGAGAGAAAACGCTGTGAAAGAAAGCCGTCAACTGTTCTTATTACTGTTGTGATACCTTCAAGTTCAAGCTCCTGAAGCCAACGTGTAACGGACAGATTAGGCGATACCTGAATAACAAACATTGCTGCTGTTATTCCAGAAATAGAAAGATATACAGCAACATTCCCATTTGCATACTCCTTCTCTTTTGCTTCTGACGGCAGACCGTCAATAGAGTGGTTTTCCATAAGCTCTCTTGTACCAAGAAGTACACGTTTGTTTTCTATCCAGCCAGAAAGTCCAAGACCATCCTCATAAATGTAGCTTTCAACAGGATAAAGCAACTCAGTCTTTCCTCTGAGCATTTTGTAGAATGTAGACTTAAGAACACTTCCCGATTGACAGCTAAGGCTTGCCGCCATTAAAATGCAGTCTTCAATAGAAATAGCCGAGAGAAGCTTAAGATTTGCAAGCTCAATGCTTCCTTTAGGGAAAAGCTGTTCAGCGTCAACAAGAAGTGAATTTGTGTCAGCAAATTCATCAACAGAAGAATATCCCAGCATTACCGCTGAATACTGCAAATACTTCTTTGTAGCTCTTGCCAAAGGTACATTTACTATAAGCATTACCGCAAACGAAGAACACATGGTAACAGTGCCTGAGAAAGCCGCAAGTGCTATAAACAAACGTTCTTTCATGTTTGACGCACCCTTATCAAATATAAGTGACAAAAGTGCTATAACAACGCCTGCAATGAGAATATAAGGACTTATTTTCTTTGAATACTCATCAGAGATATCAGAAGTGTAGCTGTTCTTCATAAAATCGTCCACAAACTCGGTTTTGCGCATAGCTGCTATCTTTGGCTCTGCAACAGCACCTCTTGTGAAGTTTTCTGCTATTTCCTCATCTTCAACGGATGTAACTGCATATCTCTCAAAATCTCCTGCAACGTACCTAAAATTACGCTCAGTACGTTTTACCACCATAAGTTTTCCAAGAGTATTGAATATCAGACCCACGATTGCAACTGATATGTAAACATGGTAAACACTGTCACGAATAGACTCAGGGTCAAATAGATTTATTATTCCTGCAATGACTGTAATAAAAATACCTATCGCTGCTATTGTATCATTATCTGCCTCTTTTTTAAATAGGCTTTTCATTCCTGCAAGAAGCACGTTATAGCACACTGCTATAGAAATAAGACCCAAAATAGTATTTGCAAACAGATATGCCGCAGGGGTTATAGTTCTGTCAAATGTCTTTATAAGAGGTAGTTCCAGATCATTTGCAACCGTGATGAATGTGCTGAAAATGCCCGTAAACAGAAGTACACAAAGCCTTAGAACAAGGTTGCTCTTCACATGACGGATAGAGCCAAAGACCTTTTCGGCGTCATCAAACTTCTTAAACTCCGTCTGCCCTGCCTTGTCTTTATCGTTTTTATCATCACTGTCAGGCTCGCTTTCCTGCTCGTCAGTTTTAAGAACAAAGCTGTCAACTTTCTTCTTTCTGTGCTGTGACAATATAGAGGATTTTTCCTCATAGGTGGCGTCATCAGGGATAAGTGCCTTGTCAAACTCCTCTGTTTTCGGGATTATTTTTCCCGTCAGTCCCATTTTGATATCTTTAAGGCTTGCCCTGTTCACAGGCGGAATGCTCTGCTTTGCAGCCTTGCCTTTTTTATGTTTGGTGAGATTATTTATAAGTGCAGCATTTTCCTCATTACGTTTTTTCTCATTCGTATGATCTGCCGCCAATTCATCATCAAAATCTGTTGCTTTTATTGGATCATAGCCGTCACTATCTATATCGCTGGTATCATTATCTTTTTCAATACTCTCATCAATATTAGTATCTTCATTTAAAATTTCATCGTTTTCCTGTGACTCGTCAGTCTTTAAATCATTTTCAACTTTTTCGCTGTATTCTGAAATTATATCGTCTATTGAGAATTTATCAGCCAAAGCTTTAACCTCCCTGTTCCTTATAGATTTCTCTGTCTTACGGCTTCATACATAAAAATGCCCGCCGCAACGGAAGCATTCAAAGAATTGACTTTGCCTGCCATAGGCAAACTAAGCAAAAAGTCACATTTATCTTTTATTAAACGTCCCATGCCGAAGCCCTCAGAGCCGACTATCAGCCCTATAGGACCAGTTAGCTTAACTTCAGTATAGCTCTGTCCCTCGCCGTCAGTTCCGTATATCCACACACCATTTTCTTTAAGCATATCAATAGTTGCAGCAAGATTTGAAACTCTTGCAACAGGCAACCAGCTTGCTGCACCTGCGGACGTTTTGAAAACAGTTGCGTTCAATGATGCACTTCTTCTCTTTGGAATGATAACACCGTGAGCACCTGCCGCCTCAGCCGTTCTGATTATTGCACCAAGATTGTGCGGATCTTCTATCTCATCGCAAATGATAATGAAAGGATCCTCTCCCTTTTCATTTGCGATGCTGAGAATATCCTCCGGAGACACATACTCCGCACACGCACCCATAGCAATAACACCCTGATGTGAAGCTCCTCTGCTCATATTGTTGAGTTTTGTTTCGGTAACACGCTTGACATTTATGCCTTTTTCCTTTGCAAGTCTACAAATAAGTGTTATAGAGCCTTTAGCCTCAGGGTTAATATAGATAGTGTCGATCAGCTTATTTGCTTTTAAAGCCTCAATAACAGGGTTTCTGCCAATTATAAGCTGCAGTTCATTTTCTTCGTCTAAATTATTCTTTTTATCTTGATAATTACTCATTGAATTTTCCTTTTCAAAAAAATATACTACTCGTAATTATACCACAAAAAAAACATAATGCCAATAGTAAACAGGCTTTTTATATAGACTTTCGACGATTTACACAAATTTTATCAATGATATTTATGCTTATCACATACACAATGCGATAAGCAGCAGAACAAGCATTGCCACACCCATTATAGTTGATATCACAGCCACAGAGTTGAATTTTCTGTTTGTCGAAAACATCTTGTCCCCCGTTATCGCACTTGCGATATCAACAGCATTTTTTCTTAAAATATCAGGGTGAAGATGATTTTTATTTGCATTTACAAATAATAGAATCTTATCAAAACATTCATTTTCTGTACACTTTATTTCGATGATTTGTTTATTAATCCCTTTGAGCATGACAGTCAACTCCTCTAAATACCAATTACTTGATTATATTACTGATTGTTGGCATTTAAAAAGTGCAATATTCAACATTTCAACGCAAAAATGTTGAATATGAAAAGTTTTCAACATTCGTAGGGGCATTTTCTGTTGAAAACCATGTTGAAAACGTTGAAAACTCATGGTTTTATCGGTATTTGCAGGCTGTTGAAAACTTCATATTACAACGAAAATCGACCATTCAAACGAAAAAACGCTAACTTTTGGGAACAAATACACACGAGAATGTTACGAATATATTAACATACAAAATTGTCTGTTGAAGGCTATTTGTCAGCAGTGGAATAACCGCACTTTACATAATTTTTGAATTTGTTTGAGAATAAATTTACAATGCTAGATCCAAAGTACAAAAAAATGACCCGATCAAAGAACAATGACCTATTAAATGATATAAGCTGATCTTCTGTACATATAATTGTACTTTTACAATCTTCTGCATAAAATCTAAGCTGTAACCATTGTAACGAAAAGTAACGAAAATTTCTTATCTTGTGGTAAGAAATTTTATAGCTCGCTCTATGGAGTCTTTTGAGTTTCCCCAATCGGCATTTGCTCCTGTGTTACGGTAGTCATACATCTTGCAGTAGTGTGATACGTCCGCTTCAAGAGTGTCAAGATATTTGCTTGTCAGCTCGCCGCAAGCGTCAATAAACTGCTTCTGATATTTCTTATCCATATTTTCAGTACACATAGACACTAAAAGGTCATAGTGAGGCAGGCAAAGCATTTCCTGCTGAGCAAAAAGATCTCTGAAATCACGCTGTTGAACATACATCTCAAACAGCGTAACGAGTATCCTTGACATTCCCCAATCCACCTTGCTGCATACAAAACATTCGTTATTTACTGCGCTGACTTTCTTTTGCTTTGCTGTCTTGCCCTCGAACATTTTCTTTCGTGTGAAAATATGCTTTTGCATATCCTGCAAATGTGATTGAAGCATAAGCGCAAGTGACAGTCTATTTTTGCAGGCTCTCATCTGTTCAAAATGTGTTTTGCAGAAACCGAGCTTATTGGTCTCCATACGCACGTCTGGCTCCATCATAGCCGCTCCCATTATGTACTCAACAGTTCTCTGCTCCAACGTATCACGCAGGCGGCATATTGGACAGCCGCATTTCGGCTCAAATATATCTGTGACAGGTATTGTCAGAATGCTTTCTCTCATATGATCTATCCTTTCTTAGATATGTTTATTTTATCCGCTTGAAAAATACTAATATTTATAGTATAATATTTTTTGTAGAATTTTGCAAGTAGATTCGATGATTTTATGATAAATAGGAGCTGAATTTTATGGATTATACACAAAGCGGCAGTGACATTTTGCTGAAACAGCCTGATTTTGGACTAGATGACACACTTGATTGCGGACAGGCTTTTCGCTGGGAGAAGATAGATAAAAAAACTTACAGCGGAGCTTTCCTTAACAACAAACTTACCATAAGCGAGGAACCCGAAAACGGCGTGTTTAGGCTTCATGACACTACTGTGCAGAACTTTGAAAACATTTGGATCGATTATTTTGACCTGAATACTGATTACGGGGAGCTTAAACGCCGCTTCTCTGAGAACGAAACTCTGTCAAAAGCCTGCTCATTTGCAGGCGGCATAAGAATACTCAGGCAGGACAGTTGGGAGGCGTTATCTTCCTTTATAATAAGTCAGAATAACAATATCCCAAGGATAAAGGGTATTATAGGACGTCTGTGTGAGCATTATAGCGGCTACCCTTCTGCTGAAGATATGGCAGATGAAACTATAGACAGCCTTGCGTATCTGCGTTCAGGGTTCAGAGCAAAATATCTTGTTGACGCCATTGAAAAGGTTTTGAGCGGTGAGATAGACTACCAAAAGATAAAAGAAATGCCACTTGACGATGCACGAAACGAGCTTATGAAGATCAAGGGCGTTGGTCCGAAAGTTGCTGATTGTACATTGCTTTTCGGCTTTTACAAAACGGACGCTTTCCCAAAAGATGTGTGGGTGAAGCGAGTGCTTGCACAGTGGTATCCGAATGGACTTCCCTCTTGTGTGAAGGGTGTTGAAGGCATTGCACAGCAATATCTATTCCACTACATAAGAAATACCCAGAAATAACAAAAGACCCGATCGTAGAGTTTTCCACGGTCGGGTTTGATATTTTATTACATAGACTCTGGGCAAGTTATCTTGAGCATATCAAGAATATTCTTTATTACCTGCTTAACTGCAAGTGAAAGTGAAAGTCTTGCCTGCATAACGCTCTCGTCTTCTCCCATGATACGGCAGTTGTTATAGAACTTGTGATACATTGTAGCAAGGTCTATAACATACTTTGTTACCTTAGCTGGGTCATAAGCCTTTGCAGCCTCGTTTATAACGTTCGGCAGAGTAGCAAGGTGTTTTATCATCTCCTGCTCCTCAGGCGCTGTGAGGACGCTGAGAGCCGCCTTGTTGAGGCTCTTAACTTCAATGCCCTCTTCGTTCATCTTTTTAAGGACAGAACAAATTCTTGCGTGTGCATACTGTACATAATAAACAGGGTTCTGGCTTGTCTGAGATACAGCAAGGTCAAGGTCAAAATCAAAATGAGAATTAGGCTCACGGAGATTGAAGAAAAATCTTGCTGCGTCTATCGGTATTTCGTCAAGAAGAGTTGACAGAGTGATAGCTTTGCCTGAACGCTTGGAAAGCTTATACTTTTCACCGTTACGGACAAGGTTTACCATTTGCATGATAACAATGTCAAGTCTGTCAGCGTCAACGCCAAGTGCTGTCATAGAAGCTTTAATACGAGCTATATATCCGTGGTGGTCCGCACCGAAAATATCTACAGCCTTATCGAACTTTCTTACTGCAAGCTTGTTGTAGTGATATGCGATATCAGGCACAAGATATGTTGGCACACCGTTTTCACGAACGAGAACTCTATCCTTTTCGTCACCGAACTCTGTTGTTTTAAACCAAAGGGCACCGTCTTTTTCATAGGTATGACCGCTTGCTTTGAGCTGTTCGATAACTCTCTGAACTGAGCCGTCCTTATGAAGTGTGCTCTCGTTGAACCACTTGTCATACTGTATTCTATATTTGCCAAGATCATCGTGAAGCTTCTGAATGTTCTTTGGCAGAGCAAAATCGCAAAGTGCCTGACGGCGTTCTTCACTGTCAGCGTTCACATACTTGTCGCCGTATATCTCATTGAATGCGTTTGCATGGTCGATTATGTCCTGACCCTGATAAGCGTCCTCCGGAAGCTCAGTTTCAGGCTTGTATATCTGAAGATATCTAACTTCAAGTGAAGTCTTGAACTTCTCTATCTGATTGCCTGCGTCATTGATATAGAACTCTCTTGCTACCTCATAGCCTGCCTTTTCAAGAACAGACGCAAGACAATCGCCTATAGCTCCGCCTCTTGCGTTGCCTATGTGCATAGGACCTGTTGGATTTGCAGAAACAAATTCCACAAGAACGCTCTTCCCTGTGCCAAGGTCAGTTTCACCGTATTTCTCTTTCTGCTCCAAAACAGTGGCAACTACAGTTGCATACCATTCAGTAGAATAGAAAAAGTTGATGAACCCAGGACCTGCCACGTCACATCTTGCAAAGTATGAGCCGTTAAGGTCTATCTTTGATACGATAGCTTCTGCTATTTTTCTTGGATTGTTTCTGAAAGGTCTTGCACATACCATTGCGGCATTAGTGGAAACGTCACCGTTTTTTGAGTCGGCAGGTATCTCCGTATTAAATGCAGGAACAGGCTCTGCTGGAAAAGTTCCGTCTGCAACAAGCTCACCCATAGCCTTCATTACAAGCTCCTTAGCCTGAATAAATGCGTCGCTTATGAGATTAGTCATATTATTTTTCCGTCCTTCCAAATATAATTATGCGACAACATTTGCCGCTTTTACTTCTATAGCTATCTCAAAATCACCGATATAGCTTGAATTGACATCTAAAACATAGTGAAAGAAAAGCATTCCACCGTTTTCGTCAAGATCTGATCTTATGGTTTTAGCGGTTATGCCTATCATAAAATCACCGTATGGAGTGCCATAAACGCAATGCTGCTTTTCGCCTATATCAACAACAAGATTCGCTTCAACCGTTCCGGTTCTGTTCATAGTCACCTTGCGGCAGCCTTCGGTTTCTAGCGTTGTAACGCTTCCTTCAAATCCTGTTGCCTCAGACTCCTCATACGATATGCGATATCCTTTTTCGGTTGCTTCATAAAGTCCTGCTGAGATAAGCTCTGTTTCTTCTTTGGTATTACCGTCGCTTTGACGGCTAACAAGTTTTATTGATACTTCCTTGCTGGTCAAATAAAATCCTCCAGTTTACAGCTTTAGGCTGCATTTTGATATTTGTGCATTGATATTGTTTCCGAGAAAGCGTTCAACATTCTCAGAAAACAGCTCAACGCTGTCGGTACAGTAAAGCTCAAGGCTCTCACGCTCTTCTCTTTCAGCCGTATCATCGCTGTATGAAAGGGAGTTGAGTGCATATTTCGCAAGTTCTGCACCTGATGAAACAAGTGTTACACCCTCGCCCATTATATCTGAAATTAGTTCAGTGAGGTGTGGATAGTGAGTACAGCCGAGAATAAGCGTATCAACGTCTTCTTTTTTCATTATTTCAAGATACTCCTGTGCGATATACCTTGCAGGCACGCAATCAGGGGCAGTATAGCCATTCTCTACCAGTGGCACGAACATAGGACAAGCCTTGCCGACCACCTTGATGTTAGGGTTAATGCTTCTTATAGCTTTGCCGTAAATGCCGCTCTTTATGGTCGCACTTGTGGCTATAACGCCTATCCTGTTATTCTTTGTAGCAGAGCAGGCAGCCTTTACAGCAGGCTCAACAACTCCGCTTATGGTGATATCTGACTTTATATCCATTGCAGGCAATACAGAAGAAACTGTACCGCAAGCAACGAGTATCATTTTAACGTTATGCTGTTTAAGAAACTCTATATCCTGTCTGGCATAGCTCATTATAGTCTCTCTGCTTTTTGAGCCGTATGGCACTCTTGCCGTGTCGCCAAGATAAACGATATTTTCATTTGGCAAAAGCTTTATAAGCTCTTTCACACAGGTAAGCCCGCCAACTCCTGAGTCGAAAACTCCAATGGCGGCGTTATTCATAATCAACCTCCGCCTTATCAAGTGCCAGCTTGATAAGCTTATCTTCCTGCTGTGCAGGGGTCATTCCCTCGTACTGCATAAGCTGTGGATACATACTTATAGGCGTGTGACCTGGGAGAGTATTTATCTCGTTAAGAATAACAGTGCCATCTTTCATAAGGAAGAAGTCTACTCTTGAAAGTCCGCTGCAGCCCATTGCTCTGTATGCCTTGACAGCCGTCTTTCTTATTTCTTCAATGCTCTCCTCGCTCATTCTTGCAGGGATAAGCGTTTTGGAAGCGGCATCATTATATTTTGCGTCAAAATCGTAAAACTCGTCATTTGCGGAGCATACTTCACCGACAGTTGATGCAAAAGGCTCGTCATTGCCCATTACCGCACACTCGCACTCCATACCAACTATAGTTTCTTCTACAATGACCTTGCTGTCATGAGCAAATGCAAGCTTGATAGCAGCTTTAAGCTCGTCTCTGTTTTTAGCTTTTGAAACGCCCACAGAAGAACCGCAGTTTGCAGGCTTGACAAACATTGGATAGCCAAGCTTGCTTTCCATTTCGTCACACTTTTTGTCAAGATGTGAAAGCTCTGAGGTTATAATGCCTACCCACTTTGCTGTCTTTATGCCGTTTGCGTCAAGAACAGTGTGTGTAAGTCCCTTATCCATGCAGTTTGCAGATGATATGCAGTCACAGCCTACAAATGGTATCTCAGCAAGCTGAAAAAGCCCCTGAATAGTGCCGTCTTCACCGTTCTTTCCGTGAAGGACTGGGAAAATAACGTCAACTTTTACATTCTGATATTCGCCGTTTTCGCCAAGAGCGATAAAGCCCTTGTGAAGAGGGTCAGGGCTGAGAACGCATGGAACATTATCAGGGTGCTGTTCCCATTTGTTTGACGCAATATCGTCAACATCTCCTATATATTTCATCCAGTGACCTTTTTTTGTTATTCCGATACAAATAACATCATATTTGTCCTTTGGTATACTCTTTATAACGTGAGTTGCAGAAACAACAGATACGTCGTGCTCGTTTGATTTTCCGCCGAAAATAACGGCAACTCGGATCTTAGACATAAAAATTCGTCCTTTCTGAATTAGTATCATAATATTATAACATATTTCCGCTAAAATTGCAAATCTTTTTGTGCCAAAATATACGCAAAACTGCCTTGAATATTGTGTTTATTGCATAAGGCAGGACTATTTGCCGTAGGCAGCGACTTTTTCAAAGTTCATATTTCCACCGAAAATGTCAAGGGCAGAGCCAATAGTGAAGTCTATCTTCCCTTTTCCAAGTTCTTTCAGGTTATCGAGATCCTCAAATGATGAAATTCCTCCGGCATAAGTCGATGGAATGGTGCAGTATTCTCCCATTATCTTTGCTATCTGCGGCTCAATGCCCTTTGCTTTGCCCTCTGTGTCAACGGCATGGATAAGAAACTCATCACAGTATTCTGAGAACATTTCTAGGGTCTGGCTGTTCATTTCGATGTCAGTGAACTTCTGCCAACGGTCTGTCACCACATAATACTTCCCGTCCCTTTTGCGGCAGGAAAGGTCAAGAACAAGTCTGCTCTTACCAACGGATTTCACCAGTCTGTTCAGATTATCGAAATTAACAACACCGTTTTTGAAAACAAAGCTTGTTACGATAACATGGCTTGCACCCTTGTCAACAAAATGGGCTGCATTTTGGTCATTTATTCCGCCGCCTATCTGCAATCCGCCCTCAAATGCGGATAATGCACTGTAGGCTTGTTCGAGGTCTGCGTTGTAAAATTCGCTGCCTGCTGGGTTTAGTATAATAATATGTCCTCCTGTCAGTCCATATGACTTATAAAGTTTGCCATAATATGCACCGTCATATTCTGAAACGAAGTTATCCACAGCATAATTATTTTTGTCAGAAAGGCTTCCGCCCACTATCTGTTTTACATTACCGTTATGGATATCTATGCAAGATCTGAATTTCATGCCGCTCTCCTATTCAAATTTTCTCATGTATATCACTAAAACTATGTCATTGCCGTTTTGGACGCGTTGACAGTATACTTGATGATCTGTATGCTTTTCGCAGAAGCTGTCAAAAACTTTGCTAAGCCCTTTGATATTTCTCTCATTGAAGTTCGTGTCTATCTGGTCAGTTTCACTGAATTGAAAATCGCTCATATCTGACGTTACCGCCACGCTGTCCTGCATATTATCCAAAGCCTTTTCCATAAGACTCTCTATCTCATTTACTGAGTTTATATGCGTAACTGTCTGCGTAATATAGCTGAACTTTGTACTATCTGTATCAGGAAGCTCTGTATCGTCCCAGACGTGTTTTGTTTTCATGTATTCTTTTGAGACGTTAAAATACTTGTGCCTTACTGGTCTATCCGTAAAGTCAGGGATAGGGTCGTCCCAGCAGACGTCAACATAATACCAACTACCGCCTATCTGAACTAAGTTCCATGAGTGATCGTCGCCCTCAAAATCTGTGGCGTATATGGTCTTGCAGGGTATTTCCAGCATATCCATAAAAAGCTGAAACGTTGTGGAATAGCCTGAGCATATTGCTTTTCCGTTTATAAGATAGCCATATGGATTATCAGAGTTTGGCAGGCCAATACCAAGCGCATTGAGATGTGCTTCGTCATAGCTTGCACAGCCGACTATATAATCATGTACCGCAAGCTCTTTTTCGTAATCGTTCATGTCAAGGGTAATAAGTTTTTCAATGGCTGAAACGGCTTTGTTGTATATTTCAAGCTGTTTATCATCAAGATTTGCTGTATTGCCTGAGAGATAAGCATGAGATATAGGCGTGCTGTCATAGTATTTATCATTGCCGCTTTCGCTGTCAGCACTTGATGACGTAGTCACGGCAAAGGAATTATCCACAACTGTTGTGGGCTTTTGTGACTCTGTACAGCCTGTCAGACATAGTATCACCGCCGATAATAATATCAAAACAGTTTTTGCTTTCATGCTTTTCACCGCCTTGTTTTCTCTGATAACACAACTATTATATAATATACGCTTTGCCGTGTCAAGTAATGATATCGTAAGAAATGAAAATTTATACAGTAAATTGACGTATACCATGCAAAAATATGCACTAAAACGCTATAAAATCAAGCAAATGTTTATATTTACCTTGACAAAAATCGCAATTTGTTATAAAATATTAATATCAGTTATTTTTGAAAGGATTGTTGTTACAATGGGACTTACTTTAACAGAAAAAATACTTAAAGCACATCTTGTTGACGGCGAATTTGTTAAGGGTCAGGAGATCGGTATCCGTATCGACCAGACGCTTACTCAGGACGCAACAGGTACAATGGCTTATCTTGAATATGAGGCAATGGGCGTTCCTCGTGTCAGAACGGAAAAGTCTGTAGCTTATATCGACCACAACACGCTTCAGTCAGGCTTTGAGAATGCCGACGACCACAGATTTATCGGTTCTGTCTGCAAGAAGCACGGCATTTATTTTTCACGTCCCGGAAACGGTATCTGTCATCAGGTACATCTTGAGCGTTTCGGTATACCAGGTAAGACCCTTATAGGCTCTGACAGCCACACTCCAACAGGCGGTGGTATCGGAATGATCGCTATAGGTGCAGGTGGACTTGATGTTGCAGTTGCAATGGGTGGTGGTGCTTATTACATCACATATCCTAAGATAGTAAAGGTAAATCTCACAGGCAAGCTTTCTCCATGGGTATCAGCTAAAGACGTTATCCTTGAAGTTCTCAGAAGAATGTCTGTAAAGGGCGGCGTTGGCAAAGTTATAGAATACTGCGGTGAGGGCGTAAAGACACTTACAGTCCCTGAGAGAGCAACTATCACAAATATGGGTGCTGAGCTTGGTGCAACTACATCTATCTTCCCTTCTGACGAAACAACACTTGCATTTCTGAAGGCTCAGGACAGAGCTGACGTATGGAGCGAGCTAAAGGCTGATGATGACGCTGTTTATGACGAACAGATAGATATCGATCTTTCACAGCTCATACCACTGGCCGCCTGTCCTCATTCTCCTGACAACGTTAAGAGCGTAAATGAGATCGGAAAGCTTAAGATAGATCAGGTTTGTATCGGCTCATGCACAAACTCTTCTTATGTTGACATGATGAAAGTAGCTCACATTCTTAAGGGCAAGACAGTTGACCCTAGCGTTTCACTTGCAATCGCTCCAGGCTCAAAGCAGGTACTTAACATGATCGCTGAGAACGGCGCACTTGCTGATATGATAGCAGCAGGCGCAAGAATACTTGAATCCGCTTGCGGTCCATGTATCGGTATGGGTCAGTCACCTAATTCAAAGGGTGTTTCACTTAGAACATTCAACAGAAACTTCGAGGGACGTTCAGGCACAAAGGACGGTCAGATCTATCTGGTATCACCTGAAATGGCTGCTGTTTCAGCTCTCACAGGCTACCTCACTGACCCGAGAACACTTGGAGATATGCCTGAGTTCAAGCTTCCTGAACATTTCAAGATAAACGACAATATGGTTGTTCCGCCAGCTGACGAGGCTGATATGGACAGCGTTGAGGTTCTTAGAGGACCAAATATCAAGCCTTTCCCACAGACTTCACCGCTTGATGACAGCATTGATTGTCAGGTATCACTTAAGGTGGGCGACAATATCACAACTGACCACATCATGCCTGCCGGTGCGAAGATACTTCCATTGCGTTCAAATATCCCTGCTATTTCACAGCATTGCTTTACAGTATGTGATGAGGACTTCCCAAGACGTGCAAAGAACATGGGCAAGTCAATAATCGTTGGCGGCTCAAACTACGGTCAGGGTTCATCAAGAGAACACGCAGCACTTGCTCCACTCTATCTTGGCATAAAGGCTGTTCTTGTTAAGAGCTTTGCAAGAATACACAGAGCTAATCTTATCAACGCAGGTATCCTTCCGCTCACATTCGTAAACGAGGCTGATTATGACAAGATAAATCAGGGCGATGAGATCGTTCTTGCTGACGTTCGTGCAGATGTTGAGGCTGATATGTCTAAGCTTACTGTTGTGAATAAGACAACAGGTGTTGAGATACCAGTTCTCTGCGAACTTACAGGCAGAACAAAGGATATTATCCTTGCAGGTGGTCTGCTTGACTACACAAGAGAACAGCTCTCAAAATAATAAAGTCTGATATGGAGGTCCCTATGGGATTTTCTCGAAACTTTTCGGCACAAAGGACAGCACTCTCAAAGGTGCTTGCATATGTATGATAGATATTGACAGCGACAGCTACGAGCTTATCATTGCAAGTCTTGACGTTTACAAAAAGATATCTGCGATAGCTAAAAACAACGGATATTCCATTATTACTTTATAGGAGGTCTTACCAATGGCAAAAATTCAGATGAAAACACCGCTCGTTGAAATGGACGGCGACGAAATGACCAGAATTATCTGGCAGGATATAAAGGATATTCTTCTTACTCCATATATTGACCTTAAAACAGAATACTATGATCTTGGTCTTGTTCATAGAAATGAGACCGACGATCAGGTAACTGTTGATTCTGCAAACGCTACAAAGAAATACGGCGTTGCTGTTAAGTGTGCAACTATCACACCTAACGCTGCAAGAATGCCTGAATACAACCTCAAGGAAATGTGGAAATCCCCTAATGGCACTATCAGAGCTATCCTTGACGGAACTGTTTTCAGAACTCCTATCCTTGTTAAGGGTATCACTCCATACATTCCTACATGGACAAAGCCTATCACTATCGCTCGTCACGCATACGGCGACGTTTATAAGAACGTTGAAATGAAATGCCCTGCTGGTTCAAAGGCAGAGCTTGTTTGCACTGACAAGGACGGCAATGAAACAAGAGAGACAATTTACAACTTTGAGTGCGACGGAATCATTCAGGGTCAGCACAACAAGTCAACTTCTATCTCTTCATTCGCAAGAGCTTGCTTTAACTTTGCTCTTGACAAAAAGCAGGACGTATGGTTTGCTACAAAGGATACTATTTCAAAGAAGTATGACCACACATTCAAGGATATCTTCCAGGAGATATACGATAACGAGTACAAGGCTAAGTTTGAAGCGGCTGGTATCGAGTATTTCTATACTCTTATCGACGACGCTGTTGCGAGAGTTATTCGCTCAAACGGCGGTTATATCTGGGCCTGCAAGAACTATGACGGTGACGTAATGTCTGACATGGTAGCTACAGCATATGGTTCACTGGCTATGATGACTTCTGTTCTTGTTTCACCTGACGGAATTTATGAGTACGAAGCTGCACATGGCACTGTTCAGAGACACTATTACAAGCACCTCAAGGGCGAAGAAACTTCTACAAACTCAGTTGCCACACTGTTCGCATGGACAGGCGCTCTGAGAAAAAGAGGCGAACTCGATAACCTGCCTGAGCTTATGAACTTTGCTGATTGTCTTGAAAAGGCAACTATCGAAACTATTGAAGACGGTGTTATGACAGGTGATCTTTATCTGCTTTCTACACTTGAAAATAAGAAGAAAGTAAATACAGTGGACTTCCTTAAGGCTGTTGACGAGAGACTTAAAAAGCTTCTGGGTTAATTTTCATATCACAAATATTAAAAGCTGTAGCACTTTGCGGTGTTACAGCTTTTTTTAATAGAATATTATGCCGAGAAAGGCGGAGCTTACGATAATTGTGATCGGTGAGAGCTTGAATTTCTTCAGTTTCAAAAGAAGCACATCTGCCAAGGCTATGAGCAGGAATATTATCAACGCTTTATAGTCAAAAGCAGGCTTTGAATTTATGGTGGTGATATTTAGCAGTGAAGATAAAGCCATTGTAATGCCAGTGGCGAGTATCATTGCAACAACGCAAGGACGAATGCCTGAAAGCATTGCTTTTACCCCTGAGTATTTCAGCAAATCTTTCATGATCGAAGCTATGATGAATATTATCACGAACGAAGGCAACACAACGCCAAGAGTGGCTATCAATCCGCCTATGAAACCTGCCTGCGATGAGCCTACAAAGGTCGCCATGTTCACGGCAAGTGGTCCAGGTGTGGACTCAGATACGGCAATAAAGTTCACAAATTCGTCCTCACTGAGCCAGCCAAAGGTAAGAACTTTTTCACGGATAATGGATATCATTCCGTATCCTCCGCCGAATGACACTGCGCCTATTTCCAGAAAAATGAGAAAAAGTTTGAGATATATCATTTTATTGTACTTCTCTTTCTGAGGGTTTTAATCAGATACACGGCAATGCCCACAGCACCACTTATGATAATATAAAATACTGATGAAAACTTCACAGAAAAAAGTGTGAAAAGTATCATCATTATGAAAACTCCAAGAATTATAATTTTGTCAAGCAATGTGTTATCAAGTGCTTTCAACATTCTTAGTCCTGCAGTAAGTATGAGATATATTACGCCCACCTGAATGCCACGGAATCCAGCGTAGACTACTTTTAAAGACAGAAATTTGTCAAAGAAAAGTGATATTATGTAGATTATAAAAAACGACGGTATGCACACACCGACAGTTGCCGCAATAGCACCCAGCACACCGCCTATTTTGTAGCCGATATATGTAGCACTGTTTACAGCAGTTGGTCCGGGGGTGGACTCTGATATAGCTGTCATATCGAGAAATTCTTTTTTATCAAGCCAATTTTTGCGCACACAAAATTCTGTTTCTAGCAAGGCTATCATTGCATATCCTCCGCCAAAGGTAAAAACGCCTATCTTAAGAAAGGTCAGAAACAATGTTCTTATATTTGAATTGTCATTTTTCAAAAAAACTCACCTCTTTTTATATTATAACGAACTTGTCCTAGTAAGTCAATGCTTTTATTAGTATTTGCTGATTTATTACGAAACATTAAAATAATCTATAATTATGTGTAAAACAGTTGACAATAGTCGATATATGGTGTATAATATATTTTGTTAAAATTAAATAGCCTTATCAAGAGTGGTGGAGGAAACAGGTCCTGTGAAGCCCAGCAACCTAGCGTTAGTTAAGGTGCTAAATCCTGCGGTTATTTCCGAAAGATGAGGAAATTGAGTAATTTCAAGCGTTTCGGAATGAAGCGCTTTTTTTGTGGCTGTTTTTAGATTAACAAATATTCAGAAAAGAGGTATTTTTATGTCAAAGTATTTATTTACATCTGAGTCGGTTACTGAGGGACATCCTGACAAAATATGCGATCAGATCTCTGACGCTATACTTGACGCTCTGCTGGAGCAGGACCCTATGTCAAGAGTTGCCTGCGAAACGGTCACTACAACAGGTGTAGTAATGTGCATGGGCGAGATAACAACAAAGGCTATAATCGACATACCACAGATCGTTAGAGATACAGTTGTCGGTATAGGCTATGACAGAGCCAAGTATGGTTTTGACGGACACACCTGTTCAGTTCTCACAACTATAGACAAGCAGTCGCCTGATATTGCAATGGGTGTTGACAACGCTCTCGAAGGCAGAGCTGAAAACGCATTCGATACAGGTGCAGGCGATCAGGGTATCATGTTCGGTTTTGCTTGTGACGAAACACCTGAACTTATGCCAATGCCTATATCACTTGCTCACAAGCTTGCTCTTAAACTTACAGAAGTCAGAAAGAACGGCACTTTGCCATATCTCAGACCGGACGGAAAAACTCAGGTAACAGTTGAATATGATGATGGCAAGCCAACAAGAGTTGACGCTGTTGTAGTTTCTTCACAGCATGATGACGCTGTAACACTGAAGCAGATAAGAGAAGATATTATCGAGAACGTTATAAAGACAGTTATCCCTGCTGAACTTCTTGATGAGAACACTACTTATTTTGTAAACCCAACAGGTAGATTTGTAGTCGGCGGCCCTCAGGGCGACAGCGGTCTGACAGGAAGAAAGATAATCGTTGACACATATGGTGGATATGCTCGTCATGGTGGTGGTGCTTTCTCTGGAAAAGATCCTACAAAGGTTGACAGAAGCGCAACATATGCTGCAAGATACGTTGCAAAGAATATCGTTGCAGCAGGTCTTGCCAAGAAGTGCGAGGTTGAGCTTGCGTACGCTATCGGTGTTGCTCACCCCGTCTCAATCATGGTCGACACATACGGCACAGGAAAGGTTTCTGATGAAAAGATAGAGGCAGCTGTAGAAAAGGTATTTGACCTTCGCCCTGCTGCAATAATCAAGAGCCTTGACCTTAGAAAGCCACAGTACAAGCAGCTTGCAGCTTATGGTCATATGGGACGTGAGGATCTTGATGTAGCTTGGGAAAAGACAGACAAGATCAATGATCTTCTTGAAGCAGTTAAATAATAAATATCAAAGCCTTGACAGGAATGTGCCTGCCAAGGCTTTTTTGTGTTCAGCATTAATTTTGTTTTAGTCTTTGCCTTTAAGAATAGGCGACAAAGGCTTATAAATAAGAATTGTGACCAATGCACAAATAATACCCTTCACAAAAGTAAAAGGCAGATTGAAAATACACAGTGCAGAGAAAATATTCTTTACACTACCCATTATCTGCTGGTACATACCGAGTATAGCAGCTTCTCCGCCGAATGCTTTAAAGTATATAGGATAAACGATAAAATAATTCAACGGCAAGCTTATTACTGTGAAAACCAAAGTGCCAATGATACAGCTTATTATAGCATTCTTTCTGGTTTTTTTCTTGTGGTATATAACAGAAGCCGTCAGCACAAAAGCTGCGCTTGTTACAAAGTCGAAGATGTTGCCGATACCCATTGTTGTGCCTAGTCCCTTTATAATCAACTGGATAACGTTCTTGATAAGGCAAACGATCACGCCTGCAATAGGTCCCATTGAGAAACCTGCCAGCAGGGATATAACGTTTGAAAGGTCAAGCTTGATAAATCCTGGCATAAGTGGCACAGGGAAATCAAGGTAATATATTACAGTAGCTATGGCGCTGAGCATTGCCACCGTTACCATTTTTCTTGTTGTAAAAGTTTTATTTCTTGGCATAGTGTTATCACTTGTCATTTTAATTCCTCCAAATAATAAAATTATCGGGAGAAACAGCAGCAAAAGCAAAAGCACCCTGAAAATAAAATCAGGGTGCAATTTATGCGTTATTAATCTGTCGTTTCTTCCATCCGGACTTTACCGTCGGTTTCGGATTTTCACCGAATCAGCGCATTTCTGCGGTCGAGGACTTACGAATACTATTCGATCACCTCCGGTGTGGAATTTCACCACCCCTGAAACACATTATTAAATTTTGCTGAACACTTTTTATGAGATCAATCCTCGTTGTCCTCGTCCTCAATTTCTGAGAAATCAAACTCAAGGCTCTCTCCACAGTTTGGACAGTCAATAGAACCGTCAGCGATAATGTTTTCGCCAAGCATTATTGTGTCACCGCAGTTAGGGCACACACACTCATACATAGCGTCCTCATCATCGTCATATTCGTCATCACAGCAGCAATCGTCGTCACAATCACAGTCGTCATCGTCATCATCGTCGCCGTAAATAAGCTCTTCTATCTCGCCGAGATCCTCGTCAAGAGTATCTACAAGCTCAACTGTCTCGTCAACTTCTTCTGCAATATCCTCAACTGTAGCAGACATCTCATCAAGAATATCAGCCATAATTGTCAATATCTTGCCTTCGTTTGTGGAATCGTCAATTTTAAGACCTTCCATAAGTCCCTTTAAATATGCAACCTTCTTTGACAGCTCCATAATATTCCCTCCGTTTCTAAAAAACCGTAAAGTCTAAAACTTATGCTCTTTCCATGTACTCACATGTACGAGTATCGATTCTTATTCTGTCGCCTGTGTTGATGAACAGAGGAACTCTGATCTCAGCACCAGTTTCAACTGTTGCAGGCTTTGTAGCATTTGTAGCTGTATCGCCCTTGATACCAGGCTCTGTCTCTGTTACTTCAAGATCAACAAAGTATGGAGGCTCTACGCCGAATACTGTGCCCTTGTAAGAAAGGATCTTACATACCATGTTTTCCTTTACGAACTTAAAGTTATCTGAAAGCTCAGCCTTGTTTACTGGAACAAGCTCATAGCTCTCTGGATCCATGAAATAATAAAGATCACCGTCATTGTAAGAATACTCCATATCCTTTCTCTCAACATATGCTGTTGGGAATTTAGCTGTTGGATTGTATGTCTTTTCAACAACAGAACCTGAAATTACATTTCTAACCTTTGCTCTGACGAACGCTGCACCCTTACCAGGTTTAACGTGCTGAAACTCAACGATCTGCATTACGTTGCCGTCCTCTTCAAAAGTCACGCCGTTTCTGAAATCACCAGCAGTTACCATTATTTAGTACCTCCATAAACATTCTTAATTAATGTGTACACAGTTCAAAATGTCCGCATACCTCTATATTTATTTTACCATATTTATTTGTTTATTGCAATAGCTTTTGAAAACTTTTTTACCAAAAAATCAAAAAAAGTTACAAGCAAATAAGCTCTTTAGGGGCTTTTGTCATATTGATACAGCCGTTTTCTGTAACAACAACAAAATCTTCTATTCTCACACCAAACTTGCCCTCAAGATAAATACCTGGCTCTACTGTTACGATCGAATTTTCAGGCAATATATCTTCCCTGCTAGGCGAAGCATAAGGGCTTTCATGTATCTCAACTCCCACACCATGTCCGAGAGAATGGCCAAAATTATCTCCATAGCCTGCTTCAATTATGATATCCCTTGCTATTTTGTCAAGTGCTTTTCCTGACATACCTGCCTTTACTGCGTCAAGAGCTGTAAGCTGTGCAGTAAGAACAGTTTCGTATACAGACTTCATCTTGTCACTAGGTTTGCCTACGCATACAGTTCTAGTCATATCGCTGTGCCAGCCATCATAAGTTGCTCCGAAATCCATAAGCACGAACTCACCGCTCTCAACTTTTTTGTCAGATGGTACACCATGTGGAAGCGAAGTATTAGAGCCTGAAAGTGCAATAGTGTCAAAAGACAGAGCTTCAGCACCATTTTTAAGCATATAATAGTCAAGCTCCAACTGAATTTCTTTTTCAGTTCTGCCGACCCTGATAAAGTCAAGCATATGTGCAAAACCCTTTTCAGCGATACGCTGTGCTTTGATTATCTTGTCTATCTGCTCTTGGGATTTAACTGTTCTGATCTCTCGTATTATTTCCGCAAGCTTTGTGTCTGCGATGACCTCAGCATTAAGCTTTTGCTGATATGCGATAAGCTCGGAAAGTGTGCAGGTATCGACATTAACAGAAACTGTTTTTGCACCATGCTTTTCAATAAGGCTGTTTATCTGCTCATAGAGCTTGTCCTGCAAAATGACCTCGCAAGCTGTGACAGTTTTCTTTGCCTTTTCAATATATCTGAAATCTATGATAAAATACGCTTTTTCTGGAAAAACCAATAGTGTTCCTGCACTTGATTTCATTGCGGTGAAATATCTTCTGTTCACATCGTCAGTGATAACAGCACAATCTGCCGCTTCTGTTACTCGTGAACAAAGTTTTTCAAGATCAGTCATTGTCTGCACCGCTTTCATTTTTCCATTTGTAATACAAAGCGTCAACAGCCATGTAGTATGAATACTTTCCGAACCCGCTTATCTGACCCACGCATACAGGTGCAATAACAGAAGTGTGTCTGAATTCGTCACGGGAGTGTATATTGCTCAGATGCACCTCAACGACAGGAATCTTTATTGCGGCGATGGCGTCTCTGATAGCATAGCTATAGTGTGTATAAGCGCCTGCATTAAGTATAACGCCGTCATAATTTTTTCTAGCAAGGTGAAGCTTGTCGATTATTTCACCCTCATGGTTTGACTGATAAACGTCGCAGTGAAACTCATATTTCATTGCATGCTCGATTATCTCGTTGTTTATGCTCTCGAATGTATCTGTACCGTAAACTCCAGGCTCACGCTCGCCCAGAAGATTAAGGTTAGGACCATGTATAACAAGTATTTTTTTCATATCAATACTCTCCTATCTTTATTTCACCGACAAATAATAATTCTTCATTGTCAGTGCATCTTTGTCCTGAGTGCCTGCGCTTTCACAGACGAATATAGGCGAAAGATCTTTCTTTGCGACTATCTCCATAAGCGGCTCATAGTCAGGTCCAAAGCCTTGATTATCGTCAAAAGTCAGGTGCTTTTTTTCACCGCCTGGATTTGTAAACATTATCTTAGAAAAATGGCTGTGGAATATTTTCAGCCTGTCGTGACCGATAGCATTTTCCACTTCATCAAGCATTTTCTCATACTCTGCCTTACCTTTTATATAGCCGAACTCTCTTGCGTTGAGATGTCCGAAATCTATTGTCGGCAGGAACGTATCATCAAGCTTGCAAAGCTCCAGCACTTCTGTTAAGTTACCAAGCTGATTTACCTTACCCATAGTTTCAGGGCAAAAGACGATATGCTCAAAGCCCTGCTCAACGGCTGCTTTTCTAGCCCTTGTGAGAGTATCTTTAGCAAGTTCCAAAGCGTCCTCTCTGCTTATTTTCGCACAGCTTCCTGAATGGATAACTATTCTATCAGCACCCATTCTGCTTGCAGCGTCACAGGATTGCAGAATATAATTTATGCTGTTGTCACGCTTTTCAGCTTCAAGGCTTGAAAGCGAAATAAAATACGGCGCATGGAGCGAAAGCGTGATATTATGCTCTTTAGCCTTATCTTTCAAGGCAAAAGCTATTTTATCGGAGACCTTAACTCCCCTTCCACACTGATATTCATAGTGGTCAAGCCCCATTGCTTCGAGATATCCCGGAGCTTGAAGTGTTGTTTTATATTTAATGGAAAAAGCTTCGCTGTTTCCCGCAGGTCCGAATTTTGCCGACATTAGTATCATTCCTTTCGTTTTATGCTATTTGAGCTTTGGTAAAAACGGCTTTTCACAGGCTCTTTTAAATCGAAATGGTAAGCTCGTTTCAGGCTCTATTGGGAACACGAATATGGAGCGTATACCTTTCAGATTTGAGCCAAGCACGTCAGTGAATATCTGATCACCCACAGCCGCAACATTTTTCTTATTAAGCCCCAGCTTAGCTATAGCTTTGGTATATCCAAAGGTCAGCGGTTTTTTGCCTTCAGGTACAAAGTCAAGCTCCAACTGCTCTGCAAAAGGCTTTACCCTTGGAGCATGATTGTTTGAAACGATCATAAGCTTTATCCCTGCCGCTTTCATATTAGCAAGCCAATCAAGACTCGACTGCGGGGGAACGGGATTGTTATGTGTTGTCAGCGTATTATCAAGATCGAGGAGCAGCCCCTTGATATGCTTTTTAGCAAGAAAATCGGGGGTTATCTCTCCTACCTTGTCAAAAACATAAGTTGGTTTGAACATGAAAAAACTCCTGTAGTATAAAATAAAAAGCGGACATAAAAATGCCCGCCTTTAATTACATATTAGTATTTACGCTTACGAGCAGCTTCGGACTTCTTCTTACGCTTTACCGAAGGCTTTTCGTAGTGTTCTCTTTTACGAACCTCTGCGATAACGCCGTCTCTTGCACATGATCTCTTGAAACGCTTAAGTGCTGTATCCAAAGTTTCGTTCTTTCCAACACGGATTTCTGCCAAAATTATTCCCTCCCTTTGCCACCTGTGACAGAGGCAATTCTATCGGAATTTCCGAAAATCAACGGTGATAGTGAAGGTGTCTGCAAAAGCAAACTGAAACGCTTTACGTTCCCCCAGTCCTACTCTTTCGGACCGCTCTGTCTTTAATCTGCGGAATTTATAAAACCGATATAATTACAAATTTAATTATACTATATTTCCACCAAAATGTCAATAGCTTTCTGGCTCTTTTTTTGATTTTTCTGAGGAAATTTTCGCTTACTTTACAACCAGATTTACAAGCTTGTTAGGAACATAGATTTCCTTGACTATATTTTTGCCTTCCGTTGCCTTAACGATAGCTTCGTCAGCCTTAGCAAGTGCGATAACGTCGTCCTTAGCTGCGTCTGTAGGTATTGTGAGCTTGGATTTTACCTTGCCGTTTATTTGACAAACGATCTCGATAGTATCGTCCTTGCAGAGTGCTTCATCATATGTTACCCACTCCTGCTCGTCAAGAACTCCCTCGCAACCGATCATCTGATAAAGTTCTTCTGTAACATGAGGTGCAAAAGGATTGAGTATGATAAGAAGATCTCTGAACTCTTTCTTTGTGATAGAGCCAACGTTATATATCTCATTAAGAAGCGTCATCATTGCGGCAATAGCAGTATTGAACTTCATTGACTCGATATCATCGGATACCTTCTTGATAGTCTTGTGCATGAGCGATCTCAGCTTGTCGCTGTACTCGTCGCTGTCAACTACCTTATCCTGCAAAGCCCAAATTCTGTCCACAAATCTCTTACAGCCCTTAACACTGTTCTCGCTCCATGGAGCTGCCTTTTCATAGTCACCCATGAACAGAACATAAAGTCTGAGAACATCTGCACCGTATTCGTCAACAACATCGTTAGGGTCAACAACGTTTCCTCTTGACTTACTCATCTTCTCACCGTCAGGTCCAAGGATAAGACCCTGAGCTGTTCTTTTTGCATAAGGCTCTGAAGTTGGTACAAGACCGAGATCGTAGAGGAACTTGTGCCAGAAACGTGAATAGATCATATGACGTGTAACGTGCTCCATACCACCGTTATACCAATCAACAGGCATCCAATATTTCAGTGCTTCCTGTGAAGCAAACTCATCATTGTTGTTAGGATCGCAATAACGCAGGAAGTACCATGAAGAACCAGCCCACTGTGGCATTGTATCTGTTTCTCTCTTTGCGTCACAGCCACACTTAGGACATTTGCAGTGTACGAAAGAGTCTATCTTAGCCAGAGGGCTTTCGCCGTCTGTACCAGGCTCAAAGTTCTCTACCGGTGGCAATTTAAGTGGAAGCTCATCATATGGCACAGCGACCATTCCGCAGTGAGGGCAATGTACTATCGGGATAGGCTCGCCCCAATATCTCTGACGATTGAAAGCCCAGTCTTTCATCTTATACTGAACGCCCTTTTCACCGCAGCCCAGTTTTTCAAGAACAGTAAGCATCTTTTCAATAGCTTCTTTTTTGTTTGTTATGCCGTTAAGCTCACCTGAGTTGACCATTTCGCCGTCGCCTGTGTAGGCTTCCTTAGAAATGTCGCCGCCCTTGATGACTTCGATTATGTCAATGCCGAACTTCTTTGCAAAATCATAGTCCCTTGTATCGTGAGCAGGCACAGCCATTATAGCGCCTGTGCCGTATCCCATCATAACATAGTCTGAGATGTAGATAGGTATCTCTTTGCCTGTGATAGGATTGATAGCTGTCAGACCGTCTATCTTAACGCCTGTTTTATCCTTAACGAGCTGAGTTCTCTCAAATTCGCTCTTCTTTGCACACTCTGTCTTATAAGCGTCAAGGTCAGCAATGTTTGCAATACCATTTCTGTATTTCTGGATGATAGGATGTTCAGGAGCGATTACCATGAATGTAACGCCGTAAAGTGTGTCAGGACGTGTAGTGTAGATCTTGAGCTGCTCGTCCTGCTCTTTGATCTTGAAGTTTACAAAAGCACCTGTTGATTTTCCTATCCAATTCTGCTGCTGGAGTTTGATGTTAGGCAGATAGTCAACTTCTTCAAGTCCCTGAAGAAGCTTGTCAGCGTATTCTGTGATCCTCAGATACCATACTTCTTTAGTTTTCTGAACTATCTCGCTGTGGCAAACATCGCAGTGACCGCCCTGTGAATCCTCATTTGAAAGAACGACCTTACAGCTTGGGCAATAATTTACGAGGGTCTTATCTCTGAATACAAGACCATTCTCAAACATTTTAAGGAATATCCACTGTGTCCATTTATAGTAGTTTTCATCAGTGGTATCGATAACTCTTGACCAGTCAAATGAAAAACCTACTCTTTTGAGCTGCCCCGTGAACTTCTTGATATTGTCGTCTGTTACCTTTCTTGGGTGAACACCTGTTTTGATAGCTGTGTTCTCTGTAGGCAGACCGTAAGCGTCAAAGCCTATAGGGAAAAGAACATTATAGCCCTGCATACGTCTTTTACGGCTTACAACTTCTAGACCAGAATATGCCTTGATGTGTCCAACGTGCATTCCATGACCTGACGGATAAGGAAACTCTACAAGTCCGTAAAATTTCTTCTTTGAAAAGTCATTGCTTGCCTCAAAGGTCTTATGCTCGTCCCAGTATTTCTGCCATTTGCTTTCTATGGCCGAAAAATTGTATTCTTTCATCTTTATCAATCCTTTGTTAAATTATAATTGTCAAAATTAATCCTGTGTCTCGTCTGGTAAGAACTGCTTTACGTCGATATCCTTGCCGTCAGACCATAGTCTTTCAAGATTGTAATGATCTCTTGTTTCCTTATAGAAAACATGAACTATGATATCACCGTAATCAAGTACGACCCAAGTTGCACCCTGATAGCCCTCTGTTCTGTTAGGTTCAATGCCAAGCTGGCTCATTTTGAACTCAACTTCCTCCGCAAGGGCCTTTGTCTGAGTGCTTGAAGTACCATTTGCTATAACAAAATAATCCGCAACTATAGTCAGGTCACCGATCTCTATTATCCTAATGTCCTCTGCTCTTTTTGAATCAAGAGCTTTAACAATAGTTGACAGCTTTTCATTCTGTGAAATATTATCCATAAAAATCTCCTTTATTTTGAATTATCGGCAAAATCATTATATGCTTCAAGTGTGGAAACAGGGATAGTATTACCCTTTTCCACTGAGTCTTTTATTGAGAATTTCAAAGCCTCAAACATTGCTTTCTCCAAGCTTTGTTCGGCATACTTTCTCATTTTCTTTACGTCTTTATAATCCCTGTCCGCAGAAATAAGGTCTGCAAGATATACTATCTGGCTAAGCTTGGGCATATTGCCACAGGCAACTGTATGATAGCGTATAGCTGAGATTATCTCAGGATCATGAATATCAAAAAGCGTCTGCACAAGCTCTGCCCCTGCAATACCGTGAAACAGCGGAACAGCCTTTTTCTCTATATCGCACACATCAAGTGAAGATTTAGAAACTATAGCCGCAAGCTCCAATGCTGGTATCTCTTTTGCAACATCATGCAAAAGTCCTGCAATATAAGCCTTGTCTGCGTCAGCACCATATCTTTTTGCAAGCTCCACAGCGGAATTTGCCACGTTCATAGAGTGTGTGTATCTCTTTTTTGATAAATGTTCTTTTAGGTATGCTTTATAAATGCCTATTGTTTTTTTATCTGCCACTTAGAAAACCTCGGTTATACAAATTTTTGTCCACTATATATTGTACAACATTTTCACTCAAATAGCAAGAGCAATCAACATTTTTTTTGAGCATTTGACGTATCTCAGTTGAAGACACCTCAAATGGGTCGGTTTTTACTATGATTATCTCTCCACCCTCGGCTTTGAGCTGTTTGGCTTTCACCTCTATGTGGTCAATGTCCTCATACGAGCGTGCAACGCAGATAAGTGCCGAAAGTGATAATATCTCCTTATACTGATACCATTCTTCAAATGAAAGCAACATATCACTACCCATTATAAAAAACAGCTTATCATGTGGATATATCTCTTTTAGATGTCTGAGTGTTATCACTGAATAGCTTTTGCCCTCTTGCTTAAGTTCCCAATCGGATATTTCCACACATGGGATATCTGCAAAAGCAAGTCTGCACATATTCAACCTATCCTCAGAGGAAGCTAAGTCCTCCGCTTGCTTATGTGGAGGTATTCTGTCAGGCATGACGATCATCTTGTCAAGGCCCGCCTGCTCCGCTACGCTTTTAAGGCAATTTAGATGCCCTAAGTGAACAGGATTGAACGTGCCGCCGAAAACACCTATTTTCATTACTTTGACTTTAATTTTATAACAGGCTGCTTCTCATTGCGTTTATAAAGCACCGCCTTTGAGCCTATTACCTGAACGACTTCAGCAGATATCTTTTCAGCAATCTCCTCTGCGGCTTCTCTTGCGGTGTACATTGAGTTGTCAAGCACCTTTATTTTTACAAGCTCGTGAACTCTCAGATAATCGTCTATCTGTGCCACCTGAGCGTCATTAACTCCGCCCTTGCCTATCTGAAAAGCAGGCTGTATAAGCGAAGCCATACCTTTGAGTTCTGCTCTTTGTTTAGTTGTAATCATAATCTAAATCCTTTCAGTTTACTGCTTTGTGAGCTGTTCAAGCAAAGCTTTCAGTGCGTTTGCTCTATGGGAAACGGTATTCTTTGTTTCTGAGTCAACCTGAGCAAAGCTCTTGTTCCCATACATGAAAATAGGGTCATAGCCGAAGCCGTTTTCGCCAACAGGCTCGTGAGCTATCTTACCGAATACTTTTCCCTCAACGGCTATCTCTTCACCGTCTGCTTTGATAAAGTGTATTGTACAGGTAAAGTGTGCTCCCCTTTTATCATCAGGTATTTCCTTCATTTTTTTAAGCACAAGAGCGGTACGCTCATCATCAGTTTCGAGTCCGCCATATCTTGCTGAATATACTCCAGGCTCACCATCCAGGGCGTCTATCTCAAGACCGCTGTCGTCTGCAAGTACAGCACAGCCGCAAAGCTTGAATGCAGCTCTTGCTTTTAGTGCAGAGTTTTCAGCAAAAGTAGTGCCTGTTTCCTCAACATCAAGTATCAGACCTGCCTCTGATTGCGAGAACACCTCATAACCAAGCGGCTCAAGAATCTGTTTATATTCTCTTATCTTGCCTTTATTGTTGCTTGCAATAACAAGTTTCATTTTTTCTCCTTTAGTTGTGTATATAAGTTACCTTATTTTTCTTTAATTTTTCACGGCATTTGTTTGCCTTATCTTTGAAAACTGTACCGATACATTCTTCGTTGAAAACAACTTTCATTCCACATTCAATAGCACCTATTGCAGTGTTGATAACGGAGATACCACCATCAACACCTACAAATTCTATCTCTTTCACATTCCTTGCTCTCATAAAATCTTCAAGAGCAACGTTTGAAAAAGCATCGGGCTTGCTTTTGGAATAAATATTTTTGGATACAACTTTCAGCTTTGCTGGAAAGCTAGCCGCAGGTGTTCCCTCTTTGGGCATTCCTCCACCCAAAAGTCCCTTTTTGTAGCTGACGATATAAAAGACCTCCTCAGCTTTATAAGCAGAGATACGCTTGTTTATGGCGTCGATAAGTGATTCGGCATCATATGAGTATGTGGTTTTATCTCTGCCCCTTCCTACATACATTTCCTGCATATCAACTACAAACAAAACCTTATCCATAAAAAATTCCCCCTGATTTTATACTTTTAAGTGTCTAATCCAATATTCTATTATTCAAACAGCGCTTCAACAAAATCTCTTGCTGAAAACGGCTGTATGTCGTCTATTTTTTCGCCTACTGTAACAAGCTTTACAGGCACTTGCAGATCATCGGTTATGCTGATAATTATTCCACCCTTGGCTGTGCCGTCAAGCTTGGTAAGAATAATACCCGTTATATCAGCTACTTCGTTGAACTGTCTTGCCTGATTAACTGCGTTCTGTCCCGTTGTAGCGTCAAGCGCAAGCAGAACTTCGAGAGCGCAGCCCTCTGCCTGCTGGTGAACTATACGGGATATCTTTTTCAGCTCGTCCATAAGGTTTTTCTTATTGTGAAGACGTCCTGCGGTATCGCATATAACAACGTCAGCCTGTCTTGCCTTAGCCGCCACCAGTGCGTCAAATACCACGGAAGCAGGGTCTGAACCTTCGTTGTGCTTGATTATGTCTACCCCTGCACGCTCTGTCCACACTTCGAGCTGGTCAATAGCAGCCGCTCTGAAAGTATCAGCCGCCGCAACGATAACCTTTTTGCCTTGTTTGTGAAGCTGATAAGCAAGCTTGCCGATAGTTGTTGTTTTGCCAACACCGTTTACTCCGATAACCAGTATAACTGACGGTGTTGTTGACATATCGAGTTTTTGATCCTCACCGAGCATTTCTGTGATTATCTCTTTAAGCATATCCTTGATTTTTTCAGGTTCTTTAACGCCCTCCTGCTTGACTTTCTGTCTGAGCTTATCGCATATCTTTTCAGAAGTTGTAACACCGATATCGCAGAGGATAAGCATTTCTTCAAGCTCCTCAAAAAGATCTTCATCTATTTTGTTGAATGAATGGAGCAGACTTTCTATTCTGCCCATCATTGAGTCTTTAGTCTTTTTAAGACCATTTTTCAGCTTTTCAAAAAATCCCATTTCTTCACTCCTATTCAAGTTTCATTTGACGTGTTTCCGAAACGTCCATTTTAAGAAGCTTGGAAACACCCTTTTCTTGCATCGTTACGCCATACAGAACGTCAGCTTCTTCCATTGTTCCACGTCTGTGAGTAATGGTGATAAACTGTGTTTTATCTGTAAGGTGGTGCAGATATTGTGCATATTTACTTACGTTCACATCATCAAGCGCCGCTTCTATCTCATCGAGAAGACAGAAAGGCGATGGCGAAATTTTCAAAATCGCAAAATAAATTGCGATAGCAACTAGCGCCTGCTCTCCGCCTGAAAGGGACATAAGGTTTGTTATGACCTTGCCTGGCGGCTGAACGTTTATCTCAATACCACATTCAAGGACATTGTTTGGGTCTGTGAGAATAAGCTCGCACTGACCACCACCGAAAAGCTCGGTGAAAATTTTCTTGAAGTTCGCATTTATGCGCTCAAAGCTGTCGGTGAACATATTCTTCATATTTTCTGTCAGATCCTCGATAAGTTTTTCAAGTTCTGTTTTTGACGTATTTACGTCATTAAGCTGACCTGTGAGAAATTCGTGTCGTTGTGACACTTCTGCATATTCCTCTATAGCTCCAAGGTTTACGCTTCCAAGATTTCTTATCTTTCCACGAAGTTCGTTGAGTCGCCTGTTAGCTACCGTTATATCCACAATATCCTCGGCTATCTCTGCAGCGTCGCTTCTTGTAAGCTCATAATCGTCCCAAAGCTGTGCCACAAGCTTATCAAAGCCTGCAGTAACAGATTTTTTCTGTTCCTCCGCTCTTGTAAGCTGACCTGAAAGTGTTTCCTTCTCGTCCATTTTGTGCTTCTGCTTGGTGCGAAGTTTGTTTGCTGCATTGTCAAGCTCAATATGCTCACGCTGAGCCTGCTCCGCCATTTTCTGTGCGGCGGCTATCTTTTCGTCAGCACCGCTGAGTTCCTGTTTGGTCTGAAAAATAAGCTCTTTCTTCTCGGCTATTTTCTTTTCACACTCGGAGATATTATCGTTCAACTTGCCGCTGTCAGTATCACTGTCGCCGATAGTTTCTTCAAGCTGTGATATTGAAAGCTTGCAGGCATCAAGGTCTTTGGATAACTCTGCCGCCATTATCTTCATTTGCGAAAGCTCTTCGCTGAGCTGTTCACGCTTATTTTTAAGTTCTGCCTGCTCGTTTTGAGAGTCGGCAAGCTTGGCTTCATTATCTGATATCTCAGCTTCGATTTCTGAAAGTTCCGTCTGAGCCTTGTCGATATCTCCGCTTACTATCTTGTATTTATTTTTCAGCGTTTCGATAAATGTTTCTATCTCATCAAGCTTGTTTTCATAGTCAGAATAATACTCTGAAACACGCTTTATTTCCATTTCAAAACGGAGTATATCGCTGTTTACCTGTGAAAGCTTTTCCCTTAGTCCCTCGGTATCAGCGGTGTATTTTGAAACCTCTTGATTTAGCTTCTCAACCTGCTGTTTAAGCTCTGTAAAGGAGTTTTCAAGTGCAGTTTTCTTTTTAGCAAGTGCTTCCGCTTCATTTTTTCTTGTAAGCAGACCTGTCTGTTTGGAAACGCTTCCTCCTGTGAATGAGCCGCCCGCGTTTATCACTTGTCCGTCCAGGGTAACGATGCGGAATTTATAGCCGTATTTCTTTGCGATAAGGGTTGCACTGTCGATATCCTCTGCTATACATATCCTGCCTAAAAGGCTGTTGATTACGCCCTCAAACTGGCTGTCATACTTAACAAGCTCACAGCCTAGAGCCACAAAGCCGTCCTCATTTTCAAGTTGCGGCATATTTAGCCTGTTTCCTCGAACTGACGTAACAGGCAGAAATGTTGCACGGCCTGCTCTGTTCTCTTTCAGAAGCCTGATACCTCTCTTAGCAGAGTCCTCATTATTTACGACAATGTTCTGAAGTGCCCCACCCAACGCAGTTTCAATGGCTACAGAGTATTTTGTTTCAACAGATATAAGCTGAGAAACAGTACCGCAAATGCCGCTTATCCTACCCTGCTGTGAGGCTTTCATTATATGCTTTACGCTGAACTGAAAGCCCTCCATGGAGTTTTCAAGGTCAGCTATAGTCTTTATCCTGTTCTCAACGTCACGGAGCTGTATTTCCGTATCTGTGAGATTTTTGCGACATTCTGAAAGCTTCGTGTTTCTAGTTTCAAGAAGCTTTGCAAGTCCGCTCATGCGGTTTGTAAGCTCCTGCTTGTTTTCGTCAGCTTTGCCTTTTGATTCACGCAGTTCCTTTAATTCCTTTGAAGAAAGTTTTGAGTGTTCTTCAAGCTGTTTTTTTCTTTCAAGAGAATTTTCGATCTGCTCATCAATATCCGAAAGGTTGTTTTTAGCATTTTCAAGTCTGAATGAAACTTCCGACTTTTTCATGTAAAGCTCATTTATAAAGCTTCCAGCTTCACTTACCGACTTGTCAGATAATGCAGTTTTATCAATAAGCTCAGAAAGCTCTTTTTCCTTACAATCTACAGCTTCCTGCTGCTTTGCTTTTTTCTCGTCGAGTTCTTCAAGCTCCTGTCTGCGTGTTTTCAGCTCAGCCTCAAGATAGTATTTTGATGAGTTGGACTCACTTATCTGCTCTTTAAGCTTCAAAATATTATCTTCAAGGTGAGAAATATCATTCTCATATACTGCGATCTTTGACAGTGCCTGAGAGTTTTCAAGCTCCACCTGATGTATCTGATTTTTGTAGCTGTCAGCAAGCTCAGATTTTTCAGCGCTCTTTGCAAAGCTGTCATTTATATCATCTTCAATGCTTTCAAGCTCATGCGTGATGACCTCGTACTCTTTTTTTACAGAAGAAAGCTTCTCCTCATAACCTGCTATTTGGCTCATATACTCGTTGAGCTTATGCACCCATACGGAGACTTCCAGCTTTCTCTTTTCTTCATCAAGGACTCTGAACTTCTCCGCCTTTTCAGCCTGCGCTTTAAGCGGACCTATTCGTCCTTCTATCTCTCCCATGATGTCATTGATACGAGAGAGATTATCCTCAGCCGCCGCAAGCTTTTTTTCGGCTTCTTTTTTCTTTGAACGGAATTTTGAAATGCCTGCCGCTTCTTCAAATATCTCACGGCGGTCATTGGATTTTCCGTTTACGATATCTGCTATCCTGCCCTGACCGATTATCGAATAACCGTCCCTGCCAAGACCGGTGTCCATAAACAGTTCCACGATATCCTTTAAATTTACTTCTTTACCGTTTATCATGTAAAAGCTGTCGCCATTGCGGTAAAGCTTTCGTGATACTGACACGGTGTCGCTGTCATATTCAAGTGCAGCGTCCTCGTTGTCTATGGTGATAGTTACCTGAGCAAAAGGCGCTTTTGGTCTAGTTTGAGTGCCGTGAAAAATAACGCCTGCCATTTTTTCACCTCTCAGGGCTTTGGAAGATTGCTCGCCCATTACCCAGCGCATAGCGTCACCGATATTACTCTTGCCTGAGCCGTTAGGACCGACAACTGCGGTGATACCCTTATTGAATTTCAGCTCTATTTTATCCGGAAAAGACTTAAAGCCCTGCAATTCAAGTGATTTAAGATACATTATTTTTCACCACCCCTCATCATGATTTCGTTTATCTTTATTTTATCGCGGCCCTCGTGACCTACAATTTTTATATTGACACCAAGATCTTTGAAATATTCTATATTAGCTTTTTTCTGACCTATTGCCTTGCTTATCTGCCTCTTCGGTACAGATATCACAACAGAAGCTATATCGCTTATATTGCCATGCTTTCCAAGCTCCTCTGCTATAAGCCTGCGGTAATTTCTGCCTTCGCAAAGTTCACGGAATGCAGGGTGATAAAATCCGCCCAACATTTGCTCCTCCACGACCTCGCTTGCATGCAGACCAAGCTTTATAACATCTATACCAAGTTTATCGGCTTCTGTGAGAAGATAAGAACAGATTTTCACTACCTCGTCAAAGTCCATAGGCTTATATTCGCCACTTTTGTAAAGCTCTCCGAGCCTTGTACCATTAAGGATAACAACGGGATAAATACGTACTGTTTTAGGAGACAGCGCCGCTATCTTCGACCAAGTTTCCAGCTCAGTTTCACGGTTGCTTTTATAAAGTCCTATCATCATTTGCAGACCAAGGTCAAAGCAACCATAGCTTTTTATAAGCTTTGCAGCGTTTTCGACGTCCTGAACAGTATGTCCACGCTCGTTGGCTTTAAGAACAACATCTGACATAGACTGTGCGCCAAGCTCGATAGCCGTAACGTGATTATCTCTGAGAATGTCAAGTATCTCAGTGCTGATATAGTCAGGTCTGGTGGATATCCTGATACCCTTGAATTTGTCGTTGCCTATAAACTCCTGCGCTGCACCAAGAAGTTCGAGCATATATTCTCTCGGCACTGCTGTAAAGCTACCACCGAAAAAGGCTATCTCCGTCTGTGAAACGTCCTTGACTTCGTTCATTGCCTGTGTGCAGATACGCTTCACATCATCAGCGTGCGGTATCTTCTCTGTACCAGTTATGGTGCGCTGATTGCAGAACGCACACATATGCGGACAGCCTATATGCGGCACGAAGACAGATATATTACTGTGCCCCATAGCCCATTAGTTCCAATGCTTCTTTAGCCGCCAACTGTTCAGCGGTCTTTTTCGATCTGCCTGTACCCTCGCCGATAACATTCGTATTCAAAAGCACCTGGACAGTAAATTTCTTATTATGGTCAGGACCTGACTCGCCTTTAAGGTGATATTCTATTCTCTCCTCAGGATTTTTCTGGATTATCTCCTGAAGAATAGTCTTGTAATCATGGAAAACAACTCCATCAGGCGTGATATTTTCAGGTATGAATGAAAGTATATATTTTGAAACAGGCTCGATACCACCGTCAAGATAAATTGCAGCGATAACTGCTTCAAAAGCGTCTGAAATAATTGACGGTCTTTCTCTGCCCCCTGTTATCTCCTCGCCTTTTCCGAGAAAGATATACTTGCCAAGTTCTATTTTCTTTGAGAACTCAAACAATGCTTTTTCGCACACAAGTGAAGCTCTCATTTTTGTCAGCTCGCCCTCAGGCATATGCTTGTAATGCTCGAAAATGTGATCTGACACAACTATAGAAAGCACTGAATCTCCAAGAAATTCAAGCCTTTCATTGCTGTTTCTTGCCTTCTTGTTTTCATTTGCAAATGATGAATGGGAAAGAGCTTCGTAAAGGAGCTTTTCGTCTTTGAACTGATAACCTATTCTTTCCTGAAACTCTTTAAGAGCCTTTTGCTCGTCCATTATAACATCTCCTGTTTGCTTTTCAACTGCTCGATAGCAGTTGTGATCTCGTCTATCACATTAGTTTCAGTAAATTGTTTTGCTTGTCTAATAGCGTTATAGAATGCTCTTGCATTTGATGAGCCATGTGCCTTGATAACAGGCTTTGCAGTACCAAGTAGAGGCGCTCCGCCATACTCAGAGTAGTCTACCTTTTTCTTGAATTCTTTAACGTTCTTCATTACCATAAGAGCAGCGATCTTTGACTTTGTATCCTTAGTCAGAAGCGTTTTAAGCTCCCCTGAGAAGAATTTTGCCATGCCCTCGTAAAGCTTGAGCATAAGGTTTCCGCAGAAGCCGTCAGCCACGCATACGTCACAATCGCCCATAGGAAGCTGTCTTGCTTCGATATTTCCAACAAAGTTTACAGGTGCGTTTTTCAACTGCTTGTAAGTTTCAAGCTCCAGCTCTCTGCCCTTTGACTCCTCTGCACCAATATTTGCAAGGCCTACTCTTGGTGACTCAACACCAAGTATCTTGTTCATATAAGCCGAACCCATTATTCCAAACTGAGTAAGCATTTCAGGGCGGCAGTCTGCGTTTGCACCGCTGTCAAGAAGCATCGTAGGCGTCGTTGCCGTAGGAAGTATTGTTGCAAGAGCTGGTCTTTTGATTCCCTTTATTCTCTTTACGATAAACGTTGCTCCAACTACAAGTGCGCCTGTTGAGCCAGCTGAAACGAAAGCGTCGCCCTCGCCGTCTGCAAGCATTTTCATGCCCACAGCCATTGAACAATCCTTCTTGCCCTTGATTACTTCTGTAGGCTCTTCACATATCTCGATAACAGTATCAGCGTGCTTGATATGTAAAGCTGTGATATCAAGTCCGTTTTCCTGTGCACATTTTTTTATTTTTTCTTCATCACCAACAAGAGTAACGTCAACACCGAAATCTTTCTGTGCATCAATTGAACCTTTTATGACTTCGAGAGGTGCGTTATCTCCGCCGAAAGCGTCAATTACTATGTTCATAACATTCTCCTTAAAATTCCTCAATAGCCTTGTCAAGGTCTGCAAGACCCCTTTCAGCTATCATCTTATATTTCAGTTTCTTATCTCTTATACGTTCAGGCAGCTCAGGCAGGATACCCATATTACATCCCATAGGCTGGAATTTCTCCACAGTAGGATCGCTTATATACTTTGAAAGCGCACCCAGCATTGTGGTATCAGGCAAGGTAACCGCAGGCTTGCCCTGCAAACGTCTTGCCATGCTCAACCCTGCAAAAATTCCGCTTGCCGCCGATTCGATATATCCCTCAACGCCTGTCATTTGACCTGCAAAATAGAGGTTATCTCTATCTCGCATATTAAACTGCGGGTTTAACAGCTTAGGCGAATTGATGAAAGTGTTTCTATGCATAACTCCATAGCGTATAAATTCTGCATTTTCAAGTCCTGTGATAAGAGAAAATACTCTTTTCTGCTCACCAAATTTAAGGCTTGTCTGAAAGCCCACAAGGTTATACATACTTCCCTCTGCGTTCTCTGCACGAAGCTGAACGACGGCATAAGGTCTATTGCCTGTTCGTGGATCTGTCAAACCTACAGGCTTCAGCGGACCGAAACGCATTGTGTCCTCACCACGTTTTGCAAGGACCTCAACCGGCATACAGCCCTCGTAAACTTTGAAGCCGTCCTTAGAAAAATGCTCCTTATCAAAATCATGGAGCGGAGCGGATTCCGCATTGATAAGTTCATTATAGAACCTGAGATATTCTTCCTTATTCATAGGGCAGTTTATATAATCAGCTTCTCCCTTGCCGTATCTCGAAGCAAAAAACACCTTATCCTTATCAAGACTTTCATATGTGACGATAGGTGCGGCGGCATCATGAAAATACAGATAATCACCGCATATTTTGCCGATACTCTCTGCAAGCTCATCGCTTGTAAGAGGACCTGTTGCGATTATAACATCGCCATCAGGTATATCTGTGACTTCTTCCTCGATAACAGTGATGTGAGGATTTTCCATTATCTTTGCCGTGACCATATCGGAAAACTTTTTCCTATCAACAGCAAGTGCTCCGCCTGCTGATACCTTAGTTTCAGCTGCACATTCCATCGTAACAGAGCCAAGCCTGCGCATTTCTTCTTTTAGCATACCTGCGGCTGAATCTATTCTGTCCGCTTTCAATGAATTTGAGCAGACAAGCTCTGCAAAGCCCATATATTTATGGGCAGGCGTAAACTTTTTCGGCTTCATTTCATAAAGCTCAACGTCTATCCCTGCTTTGGCTAACTGCCACGCAGCTTCACAGCCTGCAAGTCCTGCACCTATTACCTTAACCGCCATTAGATAAATTCCTTTCATATCCGCAATCAGGCTTATGGCAAATAAGTATTCCGTTCTTTCCGCCTTTCTGGAAAAGTGTACTGCCACACTTAGGGCATTTCTCTTCGGTAGGAACGTCCCATGTCATGAACTTACACTCAGGATTATCCTCACAGCCGTAATATTTCTTGCCCTTTTTAGACTTTTTGAGAAGCACTTTCTTTCCGCAGTAAGGGCAAATTCCACCTGTTTCCTGAACTATTTTCTTGGTATTTTTGCACTCAGGAAAACCTGAGCAAGCCATAAATTTGCCATATCTGCCTATCTTTATTACCATAGGTTTGCCGCAAAGCTCGCACACCTGATCTGTTTCTTCGTCAGGCACTTTGATACGCTTCCCGTCCATGGCTTCCTCAGCTTCAGTCAATTCCTCGTCAAAGTCACTATAAAAGTCCTGCAAAGTTTTTACCCAACTTTTCTTGCCATTTTCCACTTCGTCAAGAGATTTCTCCATGTTTGCAGTAAACTTAACATCAACTATTTTATCAAAATGCTCGCTCATAAGCTGGTTTGTTACTTCGCCAAGCGAAGTCGGCTTAAGCTGTTTTCCGTCACGCTCAACATAATTTCTGTTTATTATGGTTGTAATAGTTGGAACATAAGTTGAAGGTCTGCCGATGCCTGTTTCCTCAAACGCTTTTACGAGAGTCGCTTCTGTGTATCTTGCAGGTGGCTGAGTGAAATGCTGATTTCCCTCAAGGTTACGCACCTTTATTGAGTCACCAGATTTTATTGGAGGAAGCACGTTTTTCTTTTCACCCTCATCGTCTTTGGCCTCTTCATAAAGAACAGTAAATCCGTCGAACTTTACAGAATAGCCTGTTGCCTTGAAGTTACAACCGTTTGCAGAGATATCAACAGAAACAGTGTCCATAAGGCAGTTTGACATCTGAGAAGCTATAAATCTCTCCCAAATGAGTTTATAAAGCTTGTACTGGTCACTCGTCACTCCGCTTGCCTTTACCATATCAGGTGTTACCTCTGGGTGTGTTGGTCGGATGGCTTCATGAGCGTCCTGAGCGTTGCCCTTAGTTTTATATTTTTTCGGTGTGTCAGGGATATACTTATCGCCATATTTTTTTCTGATAAAATCATATGCCGCTGCTCTTGCTTCATCAGAAATTCTAAGGCTGTCGGTACGCATATAGGTGATAAGACCTGTCTGACCCATATCGTTTATCTCAACACCCTCATAAAGCTCCTGAGCAGTTTTCATCGTTCTTCTCGCCTGAAAACCGAGACGTCTTGACGCTTCCTGCTGTAAAGTCGAGGTGGTGAATGGTGCGGCAGGAGATTTTCTGTGAACGCTCTTTTTTACCTTGTCGATAACAAACTCGGCACCCTCAAGTCTTTTCAGTATCTCGTCAGCCTGCTCTTTATTTTTCAACTCTGGCTTTTCTCCGTCAACTGTATTAAGCTTTGCGGCAAAGGTCTTTCTTTCACCGTTTGCGGAAAATTTTCCGTCAATGGACCAATATTCCTGAGATACAAATGCCCTTATCTCGTTTTCTCTGTCGCATATCATTTTAACTGCGACAGACTGAACTCTGCCCGCTGAAAGTCCTTTTCTTATCTTTCTCCAAAGAAAAGGTGAAAGCTTATAGCCCACAAGTCTGTCAAGGATACGTCTTGCCTGCTGTGCATTAACAAGGTTTATATCAATAGAACGTGGGTGGCTCATTCCAGTTTTGATACCAGTTTCAGTAAGTTCGTTGAAAGTTACTCGGTTTTTATCATTCAGATCAAGACCCAAAAGCAATGCGAGATGCCATGAAATGGCTTCTCCCTCTCGGTCAGGGTCTCCTGCAAGATAAACATGGTCGCTTTTCTTTGCAAGCTTTTTTATATCTTTTATAACGCCCTCTTTGTCTTTTATGTTGACATATTTAGGTTCAAAATTATTATCTATATCGACGCCCAGCTTTGATTTTGGCAGGTCACGGACATGACCCTTTGAAGCCACGACTTCATAATCATCGCTAAGATAACGCTTAATTGTTTTTATCTTCGTTGGTGACTCAACTATGATCAAATTAGACAAATCTATTCTCCATTCTTAATATATATTAAAGTCCAAACATTTTGCCCGGATATGACTTAACAGTGCCATAAAGTTCAAGCTCCGTTAGCTGTGCAAGCACATCAGAGATATCCATACCAAGCTTTGCGGCTATCTCGTCCGCAAGCATATTTCCGCTTTTTAACAGTTTGCAAATGCTCTTTTGTGTGTCATCAAGCCCTGACAGATCAGGCTCAGGTGTTGGCTTTACCACTTCTGTTTCAGAAACAGTCTTGCTGTCAGGCACTTTTCTTTTGCTTTTTCTGTGCTTCACTGTCTTAGGCTCGCCATTGTTAAGTATAGCAGAATCCTCAGCAGGAAGCGTGAACTCTCCCAGGCTTTCCACAAGTCTAAGAGATTGATACCTTTCATTGCCAAGCGAATACACTATATCCTCTACGCCGAACACAGGTTGACACTCATTTCTTATGAGATCACGTTGTCCGAAATATCGACTATCATAGATATCATGTGGCGGTACTACAAATACCTGTTTTCCTTGAGATATGGCGTGATTGACATTATCAAGACCATGACTTTCCTTGCTACACTCAGTAAAAAGCACTGCATTTGAAAGTCCTGTAAGAATCCTATTGCGATTCACAAAAGCATTTCCAAATGGTTTATAACCCGGAAAATACTCTGATATTACTACTCCATTCTCAGCGATCTGTTTTTTTAGCTCGTTACTTCCCTTAGGGTAATCACAATCAAGAGCTGTGCCACACACAGCTATAGGTCTACTATTATTTTCAATAGCTACCTTGTTAGCGATCTGATCTATACCGCCTGCAAACCCCGAAGCAAGCAGACAGTTTCTTCTTATAAGATCTGCGCAAATATGCTTCGTTATCTTTACAGAATATTCAGACGGCTCACGGGAGCCTACTACTGAAATAACGCATTTATCGTTTAAAAAGTCAAGGTTACCATAAGTATACAGAACAGCAGGTGGATTTGCGATCCGTTTAAGTCTGTCAGGATAGCCCTCACTTTCGTAACAATAAATATTTATGCCAAGCTCTTCACAGCGTTTTTTTATGATTTCTGCGTCTTTAAGACTATATTTTCCTATCCTCTGGAGCTCTTTATCATTAAGTCCGCTGACCATATGATCATCGAGTGCAGTCATGAACTCAACTATATCATCATAATTTGCAGAAACTTCCCATATACGTTTGCTCGATGGAGTGAAAATCAGAACCGCTCTTATCCACAATAAAAGTCTTTCTTTATCCATGACTGCCACCTCGAAACATTTCCCACAAAATGATTGTGCCTGCGCAAGCAGCATTAAGTGATTCTATATTGCCGTGCATAGAAATAGTCACACGATTTTTACAAATGTCTGAATGTTCTCTAGGCAAACCTTTGCCCTCGTTTCCTATTACAACAGCACACGGTCTGTCAAAATCAAATTCTGTGATATTTTCACCGTTTCTGACAACTGCAGCATTTGTAACGATACCAAGCTCATCAAAAAGCGTTGCGACGTTCAGAAAATTATCCACTACAAAAAGATCAAGTCTTGTAATGCTTCCCATAGCGGAACGAACCACCTTTGGATTATACAGATCAACGCAATTATCTGTCATAACTACTCCACTAACGCCTACGGCATCGGCAGTTCTTAGAAGCGTACCCAAATTACCTGGGTCCTGTAAATTATCAAGAACGAGATACTTCCCTTTTTTGTCAATATACTCAGCCGCAAAAGGCAAATCGACCTTAAAAACGATCATATAAATGCCCTGAGAGTTTCCCTCATCTGTCATCTTTTTCGCAAGCTCATCAGATATTTCAAAAACATCTTCGGGTCTTGCACACGAGAAAAGGCTATCAGTTTTAAGTGTATTTTTATACTTAGTCAAGGCCGTTTGAGTATAGAAAACAGAATGGACTTTTATTCTTCCGCACACAGCTTCATAAGCGGTGTCAACGCAGTTTCTTGCACCTTCAACAGCAAACAATCCATGTTCTTCCCTAGCTTTTTTTGATGACAGAAGCTTTCTGAAAAGCTTCACTCTAGGGTTATCTTTACTATTAATATGCAAACTGCGTCACCTCTTATTCTGAAAATTTAATCATTTAATTGCCAAATGCGTCATATATGGTGTTGCCTTAATATACAACAAAACACGCAGGTTACAAGAACGTGCGTGTTTTTGACTATTAAAGAGCAGCCTTCGCCTTTTCTGCAATCGCTGTGAAACCAGCAGGATCGCTGATAGCTATTTCGGAGAGCATCTTTCTGTTAAGATTGATACCAGCCTTGTTTACGCCGTTCATGAATGTTGAATAATTCATACCGTTCATTTTAGCAGCTGCTGAAATTCTTGTGATCCAAAGCTTTCTGAAATCTCTCTTCTTCTGCTTTCTTCCAATGTATGCATACTGACCTGACTTCATTACAGCCTGTTTAGCCATTTTGAAGTGCTTGCTCTTGGCACCAAAGTATCCCTTAGCAAGCTTCAGAGTCTTATTTCTTCTCTTACGAGTCATCATTGCTCCCTTTACACGAGCCATAGTTATTACCTCCTGAAATTTTTAAAATTTGTTTTCCCTACAACTCGTTTATTTGTAAGGGATAAGAGCCTTTACGTTCTTGATGTTAGTATCATCTGCATAAGCTGCACCACGCAGGATTCTCTTACGCTTGTGATCCTTCTGAGTAAGTCTGTGTCTTTTGTTTGTGTGCTGGAACTTAACCTTACCGCTACCGGTAACACTGAAACGCTTCTTAGCACCAGAATGTGTTTTGATCTTTGGCATTGTATTTATCCTCCTTATTATTTTACTTGTTTACTTTCGGAGAAACGAACATCACAAGACTGCGTCCCTCCATTTTTGATGGCTTGTCAACAACGCCGGCTTCAGAGATAGCGTCTTTGAATTTTGCAAGAAGTTCTTCACCGAACTGTGGATGAGCCAAAGTTCTTTTCTTGAACCTTACAGAAACTTTTATCTTATCTCCTCCGTTAAGGAATTTAACAGCCTGATTGACCTTTACATTAAAATCATGAGTGTCGATCGTAGATGACATTCTAACTTCCTTGATCTCGATAACTTTCTGATTTTTCTTTGCTTCCTTCGCACGCTTTGTCTGTTCAAAACAGAACTTGCCATAATCCATGATACGGCATACAGGCGGAGTTGCCTGAGGAGCGATCTTTACAAGATCAAGATCTTTCTCAAATGCAATTTTAAGAGCCTCGTCAGCGCTTAAAATACCAAGCTGATTTCCATCAACGTCTATGACCCTGAGTTCTTTATCACGGATCTCTTCGTTGATCTGATGTTCCCTGTTGCTAATGACGCAGCACCTCCAAAAATAAAATAAAACGGGCACAGAACTGATCCGTACCCGCATAAAATCACATTGATATGCAAATTCATGTTGACCTTTTTACTACAGAGAACTGCGCTTAAGGTGAGAACGGACATTGTTCTGCTTTGTTTACCATGATATTATACTACACTTTTACCCACTTGTCAATACCTTTTCTCAAATTATTTCAAAAAAATATTATCAAGCTCTCTATATGTCGTTATATCACATTCAGAGCTTGATTTCAACCCCTTTCCGCAGCCAAAATGAATAAATATAACAGCTTTTTATTTTCTCTCCGAGTATCATCTCAAACGATGCTTTATACAGTGCAAGCTGTGTTTTATAGCCCATAAGCTGTGACACATCTTTAAATCTGTCAGTTTTATAATCAACAATAACATATCCGTCAGGCTCGTGGAAGATACAATCGGCGATACCTTGAAGCATACCGCTGTTACCATTATATTCAGGAAGATTTTCACTTAAGTCAAGATCGCTCATTGAAACAAGAAACTTCTTTTCACGCATCACATTATCGGAATTTTTCACACGCTCATAAAAATCAGATCTAAAGAATGCTTCAAGTGCTTCAACATAAACTCCGTCAGCTTCTTTCTGGCTGAAGTACCCCTGATTCACAAGACGTTCAAGCTCTTTTTTTACGCTTTCATGTGCCTTATCATAGTCCGATAACTCCATAAATTTGTGGGTAAAAGTTCCCTTTTCCGCTGCTGATAGTTTATCAAACTCATCATCAAGCCGTGGAAGACTAGGATAAAACTCAGGTTCGGTTTTCTCTGTCTGCTTCTCTTTTTCAGCCGCAGTTATCTCCGTAACAGTAAGCTTTGCTGGTGTTGATACTCCTGACCAGTCATACTCAAATGCAAATTTGTCAAGAAGATTTCTAAGCATTGTTTTGTCCGCTTCTATTTCGCTAATAGTTGTATCTTCTTCCTGTGTCTGCTCTGTATTTTCAATGCCGTATTCATTATATATTATCTCAGGCTCAGGGTATTCGTCCCCGCTGACAGCTATATTATCAGTGCCAAGCCAAGATGTGAGTTGATCACCCGTGGAGTGAAGTGCAAGCGTTATTGTTATCCAATCAAGCATCGTTTCAGCGTCCGCCACAACATTTTCAAGAGAATCTCCCTGCTTTGAGTATATGTTTCTAAGCCTGTCAACTATTCCCACCTTACGTTCAATAACCTTTTCATATGTGGTATTGCTGTAAATAATCGGTGCATAGCTTACAAAAAGTCTTTCTTTTGCTCTTGTACATCCAACATAAAGCAGGCGGAGTTTTTCACTTTTTTCCTCTGCTTTTGATTCCTTTGAAAGCTTATCATAGTAAAGTGAAGTTTTTCTCATAAGTTTGCTGTTATCCATAAAACTGAAAGCAAAGCCCAGCTTGTTATGTGAACAGTAACCTTTGTCTTTCTTTATAAGCGGTATGTCAAGCTGACATAAAAATACAAATGGATATTCAAGACCTTTTGAAGCATGGTAGGTCTTTATGTAAACGGAATCTGAGCCCTCTGTTACCGTCATTGCCTGCTTAAAGGCTTTTTCATTTGAGGACACAGAGTCGATATATCTTAGAAAACCAGTTACGCCCTCCTGACTATTTTGCTCATAGGACGAAGCATATTCAAGAAGCAGACGAAGGTTTGCTCGCTTTTTATCAGAATCAAGATACAGCGAAACGATCCCCATAAGGTCGGTCATGTCGTATATTTTTCTTATGAGCCGTTCAAGACCCATGCTCATTGAAAGATAACGCAGGGAATTAATAAGCTTATTAAGCTCTATGCACTTATCCTGCAATGTTTTATTATTAAAGCTTATATGAGTAGCTTCTTTTTCGTGGCTGTCCTCAGCAGAAGCTGACGCCGCTACCACCTGATAGATATGGTCTTTCAGTTTGCTGTTAGGCTTCTTTGACTTTTCTGTTACTGCCGCCATTTCATCAGGCGTAAATCCCATGATAGGCGACATCATGATAGCTGTCATTGCAATATCGTTCATAGGATTGTCAATTACCCTGAGCATATTCAGCACAAGTGTTATCTCTCTTGACTTCATGTATCCGTTTGTATCCTCAGAATATGCCTTCAGACCTACTTCTTCAAGGGCTTTTGCCATAAGGGTAATTTCATCATTCTTTTGAACAAGTATACAAAAATCTCCTGCACGGCACGGTCTTAGAGAGCCATGATCTTTGACTTCATCACCGTTTTCAAGCATGTGCTTTATCTTTTGTGCTATTACTTTGTTCTCCACAGAATAGCCATTTGTCTTTTTGTAGTCCTTATCAAAAGGTATGAGCATTATTTCTGTAGGCTTGTTATTTTCATCATAAAGTTCACCGTATCGAAGTTCTTCATTTCTATCATAATCCACCTGACCTGTGTGCTGTGTCATAAGATAGTGGAACAGAAAATTTACAAAATCAACCACAGACTCACGACTTCTGAAATTCTTGCTTAGCAAGATAGCCTCGAGCTGTTCGCTGTTTTCAGGTGCGGAAGCGTCATTTCTCGTTTTGCTGAAAAGTTCAGGATTTGAGAGTCTGAAACGATATATAGCCTGCTTTATATCGCCAACCACAAAAACATTTTTGCCCATGATATCCAAGTTATCAGAATCAGAAAGCGAGCGGAAAACAAGCTCCTGAAGATTATTCACGTCCTGAAACTCGTCTATGAAAATAAGCTCATATAGCCTGTTTCTGCGAATTTCCTCGCAAAGCTCCGTGCGAACAGGTCCATTCTCGGTATCTTTTACAAGCAATTCTCTCGCCATTATCTCAACGTCAGAAAAAGTAACGCCATTTCGTTCAAGCTTCATTTCTTGTGAGATCTTGTCTATATCTTCGCATACCCTGCACAGAACAGTAAATATTCTGCCAGATTCAAGCATATTTTCCTTCATGATTAGTTTGGTGTTATTGAACATATCGGTTATTTTAGCTACGATATCTTTATATTTGTTTCTATATGATGCACAGAAGGCATAATTGTCCTTGAACCTAATGCGAATATCATCGTCAAGTGATGCATTGAAAGCCTTGTTCGTGGGAAATCTTTTTATGGTGCTGAATTTCCAATCTGACTTAGCAATAGTATCTATATCGCCGCTTTCAAGAAGCTTTCTTAACCTATGAAGAAGTTCTCTGTCACTGTCGGCAGTTTCATTCATTTTGATATGTTTTATAAAAGGTATGCCCTCTATCTCTTTACGGCAGGCATATTCTTCAAAAACCTCATACATTGAAAATGCTTCTTTCAGCTTTGTTTGAGCTACACATATATTATCTTTTATAAAGCTGTCAAAAATCTTATCATCAGTAAAGTTTTTATGTACCTCTGCTATCCAACGCTCAGGAAACGGCAGTGAACGCATGAATTTATAAAGATTGTCGGTAATTTCATTGAGAGTTTTATCCGCAAAAGCGTTTTTCAGCAGTTTGTAGCTTTCATAATCTTCTTCACAAAGCTTTTCATAGGCCTGCGTGATAGCTTCCTGCAAAATAAGGTTTTGCACACTGTCATCAAGTATATCAAGTCCGCCCTGAAAATCAAATTCATGGAGATTACTTTTCACAAGGTCAAGACAGAAAGAATTTATTGTAGATATCCTCGCAAGCTGGATAAGATTTTGCTGACTAAGCAACCACTTGTTTTCAGGGTCACGGCGAAGCTGTTCGTCAAAAGCACGGCTGAGTTTTTCTTTCATGCTTGAAGCGGCTTCTTTTGTGAATGTTACTGCAAGAAGTCTGTCGGCAGGTATTTTATTTTTTTCATCAGAAAGAAGTTGTATCATTCGTTCTATAAGCACTGTGGTTTTTCCACTTCCTGCCGCCGCTGAAACTATAATGCCCTTGCCACGGTCACTAATGGCTCTTTCCTGCTCTTTGGTCCATTTTGTATCAGCCAATTATTTTTTCTCCTTTCTGTCAGTTAGTTCTTCCATAAGTTTTTCTTCATAAACGCTGTCTTTCACGTCTGTAACGTCCTCTTGGTTTATCCTGCCGCAGATATCGTGAAAATCACAGTGCTTGCAGGCTTCCGCCACAGGTCTTGCCTGAATGTTTCCCTGGCAAAGCTGTTCACCAAATTGCGCCACTTTGCCTATAGCAAATTCTCTGAGCTTTGTAAAAAAGCCGTCTGGAATAGTGCCTGAAATGCCGTTGGTTTTAGAATATTTAAAAGGCGCATAGGCGTAATTTTCTTCTGAGCTGAAAGCTTCAGTGACAGCCTTTATATCCACGACTTTTCCTATAGGCTTGAAAGCGTTTAGCCGTGATCTGCTCTCGGCTTCTTCTACGTCAGCGTCGGCTGTCTGCTCGTATGTTTTAGGCTTGTTTCCTAGCGTGTAGTATACGATACCAGCCTGCTTCAATCCACCGTCTATATTCACTGGATTTTTGGTTTCAAGTAAAGCGGTAAGATACACGAACATCTGCAAATTAAGGCCATTGTAGAGCATTGAATATTTAAGATCAATAGAGCCTGTTTTATAATCGATTATTCTCACATATTTTTCACCATTCTCGTCCTCGAAAACGTCAACTCTGTCGATAATTCCCGTAAGGATTATCTTATCTCTGCCGTTTACGTCTATGATAAGTCTGTCTTCTCCTTCGGACTTGTCTATTTTGTATTCCAAAAGCGCAGGTCTGAATTTTGAGTGAAGAAGCTCATTCTGCATAAAACGAATGATATGCAGGATATTGCTTTCCATACGCTCCTGTAAAAATACAAATGACGGAGATTTTCCGAACATTCCACCAAGGCTTTCCTTTATATATTCGGTAACGTTTTTGTGGATATACTCTTTTATCTCATCATCTGAGAGAGTAAGGAAAGCATTGTCAAAGCCTGTGCCGTCATCATCTTTACGCATTATCTTTTCAAGAAGCTGATGAATGATAAGTCCCCTGTTAAGCCCGTCGATATCTGCCTTTCTGACAGTTTTGAGACCAAGACCATACTTACAGAAATAATTGAACGGGCATTTATAATATGTATCAAGTTGAGTAGGCGAGACCTTTGCAGGCTGTTCTGACATGAAAAGCTTTTCTGCGGTCTTTTCTTCAAGCTTATAGTCACCGTTTTCATGAAGATTCTTTGTTCGCATAAGTTTCTCGGCATATTCCTGCGATAACCCCAACACAGACCTAATCGCAGAAATTGTAGCGTTTTTATCACGGGAATGTTCCATATATTTATAGTAAGCTGTCCTGAAAGAAGTGCAGTAAAAATCAAGCCCCATATCCTGAGCTTTGGTATTGATTTTGCCGAACATTCCGTTAAGCTCGGAAACAAGTGCAGAGGGGTGGTGAGCTTCGCCTACAAGGTCAGATTCTGAATAAAGCACATAGAGCTTTTCGTCTGCAAGGGTAAAAGCGTTGTAGCACACAAGCTTCTCTGTCTGAAAAGATTTTCTTGCGCTGTGTGAGATATGAATATCGCTTCCCTCTAATATCATTTTTTCATTTTCTGTGATAAGTCCACCAGAGCTTAAAGACGCAGGAAATATGCCGTCGTTCACCTCAACAAGAAAGACAGCCTTTACGCCTTCAAGCCTTGAATGGCTCGGGTCGCATATCCTTACGCAGTCAAGTTTCTGCGGAGGACGTGAAACACTCATTTGCGAAAGCATGAGCTTGAAAAGCTCATAAAACTGTCTGAGGGAGATAACTTCGTCATTCATGCAGTCATAGACGGATTTGATAGCCGAAAGAACAGAGTTCCAAAGTTGTTTCAATCCTCTTGCCATTTCAAGCTGAGTTTCGTTATCCGAAGTTCCTGCCTTTTTTACTACAGAAAAGGTCTGCTGAGAAAGTTCAATGCTGCCAAGAAGATCATAAAGCCCACGGCACAGTTCCCCTGCTGTAACGTCTTTAACAAGTTTGCTCTTAAATGCTTCAAAAGGCTCGATTATCTTTCGTCTTGAGCAGTTTATTTTTTCAAGCTGTTTTTCGCTGAGATCACCTGCAACAGTAAAATCGCTGAGCCACATATCACCCTCAACGCTCCAGCGTATGCAATAGTCTTCCAGATTTGATATCTCGATATTCAGCATTGGAAAAAGCGGCGATTTTATGTATTTCAAAATATTGTCCGTGGAATATTTTCTTGAAAGCAAGCACTTGAAAAGCGAGTTCATATACCTCACCAGAGATGATGAAGAAACACTGTCACTGCAGTCTGAAAAATATGGTATCTCATATCTGTCAAACGTACCCTCAAAAACGTAAGCACAATCTTTAAGGTTTCTTGCAAGCAAAGCTATGTCACTGAATTTATATCCTTTTTCTCTGATAAGTTCCCATATCTTTCCACTGACAAATTCACTTTCTTCGTAAATATCCGTTGCTGATATAACAGAAACATTTTCGCACTTTCCGACGTATGGCTTTTTGCAGGTGTTGTAAATCTCTTTGCTCACATATTCAAGTTCAGGGACTCTAAATGAGCTGTTACGACACTCTACCGTGTTGACCTTGTAATTATGATCAGCGGAAATATCTGTTATCTGTTGCAACGTTTTAAGAGTATCAGCAAAAGGGTGATTTGCATATCTTCTAATGCTTTCATTGTCGATACATAGAGAAAACGTTATACTCTTGCACTGTGCGATACAAGCGTCGAGCATTTTAAGCTCGTCAAAGGAAAAATCGTTGAAAGCGTCAACAAAAACTGTCATTCCACGGAAATATCCATTTTTCTTCACCTGATCCACACTTCTTGCCATTGCAGACAGTGTATCCTGCATTCCTGCTTTTTCAAGCTCATCCATGTAAAAATCATAAAGCCTTGAGATATCAAAAAGTTTCATGGCAAGAGAGCCGCTCTGCTTCTCAGCGGCAAGAGCTAGATCCTGTGGTGTTATTCCGCTTTCACGAAACTGGCTCACAAGTTCGTTAAGTTCGGCTAAGAAACTGCCCTTTTCAAGACTCTTTTTATAAAAGCGGATATCCTTGGTCTGCTTAAGACGTCTGACAGCCTTATACATAAGGATAGTGCGGACGTTATCATCGGCATTTTCTTTTGCCCTACCGCCATAAAGCTTCTCTGTGAACTCAGCGATACGGTTAAAGCCTGCAGTCTGTATGACGTTGAAATCTGCCGCACCAAGGTGTTCATACAGTTTTTTATCATATTCAAAAGAAAACTGATCTGGTATTATGACCATGACCTGCTCGCCGTTTTTTACAGCAGACTTGATCTTATCTATGAAAACTTTGTCACGTCCACTGTGAGAGCCACCGCTTATAACTGTTACCATTGAATGAGCCTCCGTTATGATTGATATTTATATAATAACACGGCAAGGCTCAAAAGTCAATCGTACTTTTGATACAAGTACAATTAAATGTACACTTAACTAAAAAGGCTTTTAATTATCTCGGCTATTTTAAAAGTAAACTTTATATCTTCCCTATTGCCGTCTATGACAGTTATACCACTGCCATTTTTATCGTTTTTTTCATCTGACATAACATTGCTCAAAACGAATGCTGCCCCAAGGTTTGATGAGGAAAAAGCAGCGGCTTTGATGCCTGCAGAGCTTACTGTAATGACAAATGAAATGATGATAGCTGTAACAAACTTTTTCATTAAAAATGGCCTCCCATAAATATCTGTTGTTCAGATTATGGGAGGTCATAGTTATTTTATTCAGTTTCCGAAAAATTTTCTTGCGATATCTACCGACTCTTTTGCGTCTTTTGCATAATAGTCAGCGCCTATCTGCTCTGCATAGTCAGCCGTTACCACCGCACCGCCTACTATTATCTTGCAGTCAACATTGTTTTCACGAAGAAGCTTAACCGTATTTTCCATGCTCACAAGAGTTGTTGTCATAAGCGCAGAAAGGCCGATAAGATGTACGTCATTTTCTATTGCACAATCAACTACTGTCTGATAGTCAACGTCCTTGCCAAGGTCAATAACGTCATAACCATAGTTTTCAAGAAGTACCTTTACAATGTTCTTGCCGATATCGTGGATATCGCCCTTTACTGTTGCAAGGATTATCTTGCCCTTAGAAACGCTTTTTTCACCCGTTGACAGAATGTAATTTTTTATTACCTCAAAGCAAGCCTGTGCAGTGCCTGCTGTCTGGATAAGCTGCGGCAGGAAAAGCTTGCCCTTTTCAAATTCTGCACCAGCCTTATCAAGTGCCGGGATAAGCATATCGTTGACAATGTTCATGGCTTCTGTTTCCTGCAAAAGCTTTGCAGTAAGGTCAGCTGCTTCTTTCTTCAGACCGTTTTCGATAGCATACGGCAAGTCTATCTCAGCTTTTGCGCCTGTTGCGGCAGGAGCAGTTTTTTTCTCGCCACCGTAGTGAGAAATAAAGTCAACAGAGTTTTTATCAATGTTTGTCAGAAGCTTGTAGGCACGAACAGTTGCCGTCATAGAATCAATATTAGGATTCATTATCGGCAGGTCAAGACCCTTTGTGAGCGCCATCATAAGAAAGTTGTGATTAACTATCTCTCTGCTAGGCAGACCAAAGCTGATATTCGATACACCGAGAACTGTTTTAAGTCCAAGCTCGTTCTTTACTCGCTCCACTGCATTTACTGTCTGCATAACATTTTCCTGCTCCGCAGAAGCGGTAAGAGTAAGACAATCTATATACACATCTTCTTTTCTAATGCCGTATTCAAGCGCCTTGTCAAGTATCTTTTTAGCAAGCTCAAATCTCTTGTCAGCACTCTTTGGTATGCCGTTTTCATCGAGAGTAAGACCTACCACAGCCGCACCATATTTCTTTACAAGAGGAAGAACATTTTCAATGGAGCTGTCCTCAGCGTTTACAGAATTGACGATAGGCTTGCCATTATAAGCCCTCAGAGCCGCTTCAAGCACCTCAGGTATAGTTGAATCCACCTGCAAAGGCACATCGACAACGCCCTGCAAAGACTTTACAGCCTTGACCATCATACTCTTTTCGTCAATTCCCGGCAGACCAACATTTACATCAAGAATATCCGCACCTGCGTGTATCTGCTCGATAGCCTGACCAAGAATATAGTCGATATCGTTTGCAAGCAGTGCTTCTTTAAAACGCTTCTTGCCAGTAGGATTGATACGCTCGCCGATTATTCTTGGCTGGTCTATAACTACAGTATGTGTCGGTGAACAGCAAGCGGCAGGGATATCATTATGCACGCTGACGTGCTTCTTGCCTTTGAGCATTTCAGCCAGCTTTTTGATATACTCAGGGTTAGTTCCACAGCAACCTCCAAGCACCTTAACTCCCAATGGGATAAGCTTTTCTGCAAACTCTGCAAAATCTTCAGGGGAACAGTTATATTCATTTGTAACAGGGTCAGGAAGTCCTGCATTAGGCTTTACTACAACAGGGAGATTTGTCCACTTGCAAAGCTCCTCCACAACAGGATAAAGCTCCTTTGGCCCTAATGAGCAGTTCACACCGATTGCGTCAACGCCCAGACCCTCCAAAGTCAAAGCCATGGAGCTTATGGCAACGCCCGTAAATGTACGCATATTTTCCTCAAAAGTCATTGTGCAGACTATAGGAAGATCGCTGTGTTCCTTTGCCGCAAGAACAGCCGCTTTAAGTTCATAGAGATCTGTCATTGTTTCAAAAACGATAAGGTCTGCGTCAGCTCCTGCAAGTATCTGCTCCTTATAAATATCGTAAGCTTCTTCAAAAGTGAGCGTTCCTGTTGGCTCTAGAAGCTGTCCGATAGGTCCGATATCAAGAGCAACAAGGGTATCAGTACCCTCACAGGCTTTTCTTGCATTTTTTATAGCCGCAGGAATAGCCTGCTGGACAGTATATCCGCACTTTTCAAGCTTGTGTCTGTTTGCACCGAAAGTATTGGCGTAAACAATGTCTGAGCCTGCGTTTATATACTGGCGGTGTATGTCCACCAGCCAATCAGGCTTGTCTATGTTAAGAGCTTCAGGAGTGCCACCCATTTCAAGTCCCTTTGCCTGAAGCATCGTACCCATTGCTCCGTCAAGTATGACAAATTCTTTTGTTTTAAGTAATGTTCTAAAATCCACAATGATCTCCTCTTTTTCTGAATTGACAGACTTCCCTCATATTACAGCAGGCACAACCACGTCTGCCCTTTGATATTTCATTTTCTGACAATCCGATTATCGCCGTGACAGACTTTCTCGGCGTCAGTATATTATTTTCAGTTGCATTAAGTCCGATAAATTTCTGCGCATTGAGTACGTCAAGAAAAACTCTCTGCACGCTGATAGGCAGATCGCCATAACCAGGAGAAAACCTCCATGTCTGATTATATCCGCTGAGCTTTTCTTTCACAGTGTTGTCAACTATATCGCATACCTGCTCCACAGCCGCACTTGCAAGGCAATCCGCTATCATAGCTTTAGCCATATCCTCTGCTTCATAAGCACGAAGCCTTCTATCAACGCCCGAAGAAATAGTGGCTGCAAAAAGCACGCATTTACTGCACCCTTCAAGGTGTCTGCATATATCATTGCCGCCAAGAAACAACGGAGTACCGATGACCTCAACACCGTTCTCTTTATGAGCGACATCAAACACTCTGTACACAAATTTAGGCTCAATGACCTTCAAAAGCTCTTTTTCACATTCATCTATCAACAAAGCCGTGCGTTCGTCTGGCTTGTTATTGCCCATTCCCATATATCTCACGGCTTCTTTGACGTTTATATGTTCAAGTTTCAAATAATCACCTACCGATTGTTATTATACCACATTACTATGAATTTTACAACAATAAATAATAAATGTACGTTCACAAAAAAAAAGTCCCCGCAATCATCAGGGACTTTGTGTTACATATTTTCAGCGTCTTTAAGATACTGTTCAGCATTTTCAAGCATAAGCTCTGTGATATTTTCACCTCCCATTATCCTTGCTATCTCATACTTTCTCTGTTCATGGTCGAGAGTTCTAACAGTTGTAACTGTCCTGTCGCCCTGTATATTTTTCTCAATAAGCAAATGATTATCCGCCATAACAGCCATTTGGGCAAGGTGGGTCACGCAAAGAACTTGCCTAAGGCGAGATATCTGTTTCAGCTTTATACCTATCTTCTGAGCCGCTCTGCCGCTTACTCCTGTGTCTATCTCGTCAAATATCAGCGTGCCGATACTGTCCTTTTCCGCAATTACGTTTTTCAGTGCAAGCATTATTCTTGAAAGCTCACCGCCTGAAGCGATCTTCGCAATAGGCTTTGGCTCTTCGCCCAGGTTTGCAGAAATAAGAAACTCTATGCTATCCATGCCATTTATGGTGAGCTTGCCTGTTTTCTGCTGAACCACCAGCTTGACCTTTGGCATATTGAGAAATTCAAGCTCCTCTGTTACCTGAGAAACAAACCGTTCTCCTGCTTTTTTTCTATGGTCTGAAAGTGCTTTGGCTTTCTTTGATACCTCAGCAAGAAGTCTTTCCTTTTCTTTATTAAGCTCGTCTAAGCTCTGCTCTGCTCCACTCAGTTCATCAAGCTCATTCTGTGAATTTTCAAGAGTAGTCAGTACATCATCAAGTTCAGGTCCATATTTCTTCATGATACGCCTGAGTTCATCAGAACGCTGATTAAGGTAATCATAACGTTTCGGGTCGATATCGAGGCTGTCAAGAAGTGAGCCTATCTCCTCGGAAATATCCTCCATTTCAATAGCCGCAGAACTAAGTCTGTCATATATAGGCGATATCTCAGTCATTATATCAGTATATCCCTCAACCGATTTTGAAGCTCTCTGCGTCATCTCCACTGCACCATCTGTGTCATCATCGCCCGAAAGAAGTTGTTTTGCCATATAAAGAGCCTCAGAGATTGCAACAGCATTTTTAGAGATGTTAAGCTCTGCTTCTATCTCTTTATCCTCGCCTTCATGAATGTTGAGCGTATTTATCTCCTCGACAATATCAGCAAGCTCAGCCATGCGAAACTCTTTTTTGCTTTGCTCAGTTTTTATCTTGTTTATCTTCTTTGCAATGCTTTGAAGCTCTCTGAAAGAGCTGTGATAATCTTCTATAAGAGCTTCCGATTCGGCATAGCTGTCAAGTATCTCTATATGACGTTCAGGAGCCATGAGTATCTGATTGTCGTGCTGTCCATGGATAGTTACAAGCGTTTCTCCGATAGCTTTAAGTACGGAAACGTTCACCGCTCTCGAGTTGACTCTTGCAACGCTTCCACCATCTGAACGTATCTCACGGGTAAGGAAAAGCTGTCCGTCTTCTGCACTTATGCCAAGCTCGTCTAGTACCTGCAAAACATTGTCCCCAATGTCAGTAAACAACGCTGAAATAACAGCCTTGTCCGTGCCTGTTCTCACAATATCCTTAGTGACACGCTGACCGAGGATAGCATTTATTCCATTTATAAGTATGGACTTACCTGCTCCCGTTTCGCCTGTGAAAACATTAAGCTTATCAGAAAAATCTATAGTCGCCTTTTCTATCACGGCAAGATTTTCAATATAAAGTTCACTTAACATTTTAGATCATTCCTCTGCTGTTTAAGAAATAATAGAGGATCTCAGTTCCTCTGCCATATGGGACGCATCTTTTTCTGTCCGCATAAGTATGAATATCGTGTCGTCACCTGCAAGCGTTCCCACAACATTGTCAAGCCCTAACTTGTCAAGCTTTGCACACACCGCCTGTGCCATGCCCGTATGACATTTCACCACAACAGTGTTAAGCGCATGATCCACTGACACAACGGCGTCTGAAATTATGCCGAAAATACCATTGTTTTGCTCTGCAATATCTTTTTTGAGTGCAGGCAGGCTGTATTTATAATTGCCGTCTGAACCAATGGTCTTTACAAGGGAAAGCTCTTTTATATCCCTTGAAACTGTTGCCTGAGTGACTTTAAGACCATGCCTTTTAAGCGCTTCACGAAGTTCCTCCTGAGTGCCGATATTTTCGTCTTTGACAATCTGCATTATCAAATTCTGACGCTGATTTTTCATATGCCGTCCTCCGCTGATTCCTTCAACGGCTGCATAAGCTTTTTGTTTATTGACGAGAAAAAACTGCCGCCGCTTATATCTATGATTTCAACAAAATACTTTGACTTTGATACTATCACAGTGTCCTCTGCCGAAAGTCTGAAAACATTATTACCGTCAACGCTGACGATTGCGTGAGAGCCACTGTTAGTGTGACACTTGACTTTCATAACGCTGTCCTCTGAAAGTATCATAGATCTTGCAAAAAGCGAGTGAGCACATATCTGTGTGAACTCTATACACTTCATTTCAGGTTCGATTATCGGTCCGCCTGCTGACATTGAATAGGCTGTTGAGCCTGTGGCTGTAGAAAGTATAACGCCGTCTGCACGAAGTGAAGAAATAAGTCTGCCGTTTTTTGACACCTCAAAATCGGCTATCTTACAATCGTCAGCTTTTGTTACTGCAACATCATTAAGCGCAGTATATGACTTATTTTCACTGCCACATTCGACATTTACGTTTAACATCATTCGGCGGCTGAGGGTATATTCTCCAGAAAAAAGCTTGTCCAGCAATTCAAGCTGTGAATGTTCAAGAGAGGCCATAAAACCGAGTCTGCCACAGTTTATGCCAAGTATAGGCTTCTCAAACTCACAGCCCTTAAGAGAGCATTTGAGTATCGTTCCGTCACCACCGATCGCAATAATCATATCACACTGCTTTACACACTCGTCTTCGCTACAGAAAGTTATATCGAGCTTTCCGAAAACGTGCTTATAGCATGTATCCATAAAAAGTTTTGCACCATTTTTATGCAGCCTTTCATATGTTGCGGTCGTATACTCAAAGCAATGAGTTTTATCAAGATTTGGATAAAGATAAATTTTCATAATATTACCACTCTTGTGTTTAGTCTTTGAAGCTATCAAAAGCTTCGTTCACAAATTCTTTTATATTGAGCTGACCAAGCTTGTCAGCCGTCATGTCAGCGTTTTTAAGTAGAATAAGATATTCAAGATTGCCGTCGCCGCCCTTAACAGGTGAAATTGTTATCTTTTCAGCCGCAAGCCCCTCTGCTCGAAAACAGCCAAGAAGCTCGGTTATCACTCTCACATGGTCTTTACGATCTTTGACGATACCCTTTTTATTGAGGACCTGCTTGCCAGCCTCAAACTGAGGTTTTATAAGAAGAACCATTTCGCCGCCATCGCAAAGACAATCGCAAAGGGATTTTATAACAAGTTTTAGAGAAATAAACGAAAGGTCACCACTTATGAACTGCACAGGTCTGTCAAAAAAATTCGCTGTCAGATATCGTGCATTCACGCCCTCACAGTTTTTCACCCTGCTGTCATTGCACAAACTTTCATCAAGCTGTCCGTGACCCACGTCCACCGCATAGACAAATTCTGCGCCATGTTCAAGCATACACTGAGTAAATCCTCCGGTTGAAGCACCGATATCTGCACAAACTTTACCTGTCAAGTCAAGCCCGAAAACATCACAGGCGTGTTCAAGCTTAAGCCCGCCCCTACCGACAAACTTCATATCGTCAGGCCTACATTTCACCACGTCGTTCTCATCAACCAATATAGAAGGCTTGACGCAGACCTTGCCGTTTACCGACACAAATCCATTTTTTATAAGCTGCTTGGCACGTTCTCGGCTTTTTACGCCGCAGTTCGTAACTATATACACATCAAGTCTTTCACTCATCTTTCAAAAAGCCCTCAACTGTATCAGCCATTTTCTCTGCTGAAAAACCAAGCTCGTCAAGTAGCACATCACATTTTCCGTGCTTCACGAAACCGTCAATAGCAAACTGAGCCACATTTGGGCAGATAGAAGCATACTTCTCTGAAATACTTCCACAGTAATAAGCTTCCTCAAAGAACAGCACAGCATCGTAGGCTGACATTATATCAACCACCTCATTGTCTATAGGGAAAATATTCACGAGCTTAATAACATCGCACTTTATATCACGATTTCTGAGTATTTCTATAGCTGTAAAAAGATCATTTGCAAGCCTGCCGTATGTAACAAGCAGAACCTTTGCGCCCTCTATATGACGATAAACGTAAGTTGAAACAGGATCAGATGTATCATACAGCGATTGATCCCTGCCCCTTGGATATCTCACAGCACAAATGCCACTGTCGTCCTCAACAGCCTTATGCAGGCACAGTCTGAGTTCGTCATAATTAGACGGAGAATATATCCTCATATTTGGCACAGAGGTAAGAAAAGAAACATCAAAAATTCCCTGATGTGTTTCACCATCATCACCGACTATACCTGCGCGGTCAACGCATATAACTGCATGACAGCCTCCTATAGCCATATCATGGATAAGTTGGTCGTATGACCTTTGCAAAAACGATGAGTACACCGCAAAAACAGGTACATAGTTCATAGAAGCAAGCCCAGCACAGAAAGTAACTGCGTGTTCTTCGGCAATGCCTACATCAAAGAAGCGTTCAGGAAAACGCTTCGCAAAATACTGAAGCCCCGTACCGTATTTCATTGCCGCAGTGACTGCACAAAGACGCTTATTCTTTTCTCCCATTTCACAAAGCTCTTTTCCCATTATAGAAGAAAAGCTGTCAGAAAGTACGACGTCAGGATTGCCCGTTTTTATCTCAAAGGAGCCGACCCCGTGAAACTCTCCTGGGTTAGCTTCTGCAGGAGCATAGCCCTTGCCTTTTATAGTATTCACATGAACAAAAACAGGCTTGTTTACTGCCTTTGCAGCCATAAGTCCCTGTTCAAGTTCTTCAAGATTGTGTCCGTCGATAGGTCCAATATAGTGAAAGCCAAGATCTTCAAACATGGTGCTGTGAAGTATCATGTTCTTGACCGCATTTTTGGAGTTACGAACGGCATTTTTCACAGGTTTACCTATAACAGGCGTCTTATCAAGCATTTTCTCTACTCTGCCCTTTGTGCGCTGATAACTCTCTTTTGTACGCATGGAGGAAAGATATTTTGCCATTCCGCCAACATTTTTTGAGATAGACATTTCATTGTAGTTGAGGATAACGATGATATTTGTATCACTTTTGCCTGCATTGTTAAGTCCCTCGTAAAGCTCGCCACCTGTTGAAGCACCGTCACCGACTACAGCTATAGCATGGTGAGTTTTATCACCACTCAGCTTCATTGCTGTGGCGATCCCAAGCGCCGCAGAAACAGACGTAGAGCTGTGACCGCTTATAAAAGCGTCATGCACCGACTCATCAGGTCTGCAAAAACCCGAAATACCGTTTTCCTGTCTGAGAGTTTTAAACTCTTTGAGTCTACCCGTAAGTATTTTATGTGTATATGCCTGATGACCAACGTCCCAGACGATTTTATCTTTAGGTGATTCAAAAACTCTGTGGATAGCCATTGTAAGCTCCACAGTACCAAGATTTGACGCAAGATGACCGCCGTTTTTTGAAACCGTATCTATAAGAATTTTCCTTATATCACCGCAAAGCTCCTCACACTGCGCAGTGGAAAGCTTTTTCAGGTCGGCAGGCAAATTCATTTTATAAATATCAGGCTTTTTTATTTCCGACATTATATCTAGATCTCCAATCTTTTTATCAACTTCTTCTTGTAAGCATATCAGATGTAAGCTCTGTGAGGAAAACGCTGTCCTCAAAATATTTAAGATGACCCAGTGCTTGAACTGTCAGTTGTTTTGCTATCTGTTCTGACTTGTCAAGTCCAAGGAGGGATACATATGTGTTTTTATGCTGTTCGCTGTCACTGCCGATAGGCTTGCCAAGCTCCTCAAAAGTGCCTGTTACGTCAAGAATATCGTCAACTATCTGAAATGCTCTGCCCATTGCCTGAGCATAGTCTGCCGCAAAGGGGATAGCCTCAAGCTTATCTCCAAGTATAACGCCCATTACACAAGCGGCTTCAATAAGTGCGCCTGTTTTGCAGGTCTGCAAAATATTCAGTGTATCAACGTCTATTTCTTTATTTTCATATTTAACGTCTATCACCTGACCGCCTATCATGCCGTCAGTGCCAACTGCCCTTGCCAGAACAGAGATAAGCATAACAGCCTTGTCGGCAGATATAACGCCGTTCATGGCACTGTTGGCAATTACTTCAAAAGCAAGAGTATTCAGTGCATCGCCTGCAAGGAGAGCAATATTCTCAGGAAAAGCTTTATGACATGAGGGCTTTCCACGTCTGTAATCATCATCGTCCATACAGGGCAGATCGTCATGTATAAGAGAAAAAGTGTGTATAAGTTCAATAGAACAAGCTATCTCTGCATACTTCTCAGGCTGACGCTCACCGCACATACGGCAAAATTCAAGCATAAGCACAGGTCTGAGCCTTTTGCCCCCTGCCTGCAAAGAATACTCCATAGCCTCAACTACCTGACCCTGAAGCTCAGGCTTTGAGCGGGTAAGCTCCAGCAGTTTATTATCTATAAGTTCCACATAATAATCAAGTGTGGCTTTGTTCATATCATTCATCGCTATTATCTCCGTTCATAGCCTTTACGGAAAGCTTTGCACTTTCAAGGCTTTTTTTGCAGTCGACCGACAGATCTATCCCCTCTTTATAAAGTTCCAAAGCTTTCTCAAGAGGAAGCTTGTCATTTTCAAGCTGACCAACTATATCATTAAGTCTTGTAAGATTTTCTTCAAAAGTCATTTTAAACAGCCTTTCATTTGACAAATGTTATATTAGCAGATACACTGCCGTCTGACAGCTTTATGTCTACCTCGTCGCCAACGTTCAGCATTGATACACTGTCCACAACGCTTTCGTCTTTCTGAACGATAGCATATCCCCTGCCCAGAATATTGAACGGACTAAGAATATTCAGAGAAGAAACATAGCCGTCAAGCTTAACTGACAGCTTTTCAAGCCTGCGTTCCATGATTTGTGACAGCCTTTTTTCAAGGTCGCACACTGCTTTTTCGCTCTGCTCTAATCTCTTTTCAGGAGAATATAATTTCAAAAGCTTATCACAGCTTTCTATCTGTGACACAGCCTTATCAAGTTTAAGCTCCATAGCCTTGTCAAGCTTTTGTCTTAAAAGCCTCACAGCATTAAGTATATCCGCCTTGTCAGGGGTAGCAATCTCAGCCGCCGCTGACGGAGTTGGCGCACGCATATCTGCGGCATAGTCGGCAAGGGTGGTGTCAGTTTCGTGACCTACAGCCGATATCACAGGTGTGTTGCAGGCGTAAACAGACAGCGCCACCGCCTCGTCATTGAACACCATAAGATCCTCGCTAGAGCCACCGCCACGAGCTAAAATTATGGTATCCGCACCGCTTTTATCAGCCGATGAAAGTGCTTTGCATATAGTTTGTGCTGCCGCCGTACCCTGCACCTGCGCAGGATAAACTTCGATATTGCACACAGGATAACGCCTTTCAGCTATATGGATTATATCCTGCAAAGCCGCCGCAGTAAGCGACGTAACAACAGCTATCTTCTTTGGAACAAGGGGTATTTTCTTTTTTATATTCACATCAAATACGCCCATTTTTTCAAGCTTTTTCTTTGTCTGTTCGAGCTGAACGTGCATAACGCCCACACCAAGAGGTGCTATCTCCGTAGCAATTATCTGATAAACGCCGTCACGCTCATAGACCTCTATATTGCCCATAACAAGCACGCTCATGCCGTCCTCAGGCACGAATTTAAGCCTTGAAACACTGCTTGAAAACATAACAGCTTTAAGTGCAGAACTGCTGTCCTTTACTGTAAAATAGGCATGACCTGATTTGTAATGTATATTAAAATTGGATATCTCGCCCTTGACAGCAATGCCTTTCAGCTTAAGGTCAGACCGCAGTTTTGAAGCAAGATATCTGTTTAGCTGAGAAACAGTGATAACTGAACTCATATTTTGATCTTCCCTTTCCTGATCGCAGCATAGACAGCAACGCCAACTGCGTTATCGCTTGAAAACTCAGGCTCAGCAAAGCTGCCGTACTTTTCAAGCTTGCTTTTTATAAAGCGATTAGACATCACACCGCCTGCATATATAATAGGTATATCCTTATACTCATGGCGAAGATTAACTGTCATTTTCTCCACCGCAAGGCACACACAATCAATACAGTATGCCGCAACATCAGCCACCGAACAGCTCTCGTCTATAAGCTTCATGCACTGATTTTCTATTCCAGAAAGTGAACAATAAAGCCCGTCAACTGATGCTTTTGGCTTTATTTTATGTTCGCTTTCAGACGCAAGCCTTTCAAGCTCTTTACCACATGGAAAAGACAGCCCAAGCCTTACGCCTGTTCTGTCTATGGCTTGTCCGCCTTTAAGATCACGGCTTCCGCCGATCTGAGTTATATTTATCAGCTTAGCCTTGTCAGGCTCGCACAAAAGAAGATCTGTAGTGCCACCGCTGACGTGAAAAGCCGCAAAAGGCTTATCAGAACTGAGCATATCCAGCTTTCCGCAGGAATAAAGTGCCGCAAGTATATGTCCCACCTGATGCGAAGTCTTTTCAAGGTCAGCTCCACAGGCAAGTGACACAGCTTGTGCAACATTTTCTCCGACAAGGAAGCAAGGCATATACGACCCCTCTGTACACCTTGGTGCATAAGAATACCCAACTGCACTTAAGTCATACCTTTTATCAAAAAGCTGTTTCATAAGTTCTGGAAGCTGTTTCGTATGGTGAAACACAGCGTCGGATTGTCTTAGTCCTCGCTCTCCCTGCTTGACAGGAAGAAGCTTTTTGCATGACCTGACGCTCATATCCGCAGTATCAAGCAGTGCACATGAAGTGGTATAATTGCTTGTGTCTATTCCGAGTACAAAACTCACTGCTTTTCCTCTTGTTCCTTTGCAAATGAGCCAAGCACACCGTTTACAAATGAAACGTCAGGCTCGAGGGCATATTTTCCTGCAAGAGCCACAGCCTCGCTTATGGCAACGTTCACAGGAACGTTCTCCTCATATATTGCCTCGTAAATAGCAAGTCTGAGTATTGCAAGATTTATCTTAGGTATTCTTTCAACAGTTCTCTTGTTGCTGAACTTGCTGATTATGCTGTCGATCTCGTCCTGCTTTTCGCAAACATTTTCCACAAGCTTTTTAACTTCATCATTTACAATGATCTCGTTCACTTCCATGGCAGACATGAAAATATCGTCAAGCTCCTCGTCCTGTCTAAACATTTTCTCAAATATCAGCAAAAATGCTGATTCTCTTATTTCACGCCTTTTAATTGGCACAAAAACACTTCCTTCATCTTATATTTGTCTGAATCCTATTCCTTTTCTGAAAGGTCAACTCCGCATATGGTCACATTTACCTTTGCAACTGTAAGTCCAAGCATATTCTGAACTGCACTTTTTACTTTATCCTGTATCTCCTCGGCAACGGAAACCGCCTTAGCTCCACGGCAAAGTATTATACCTATAGACACTGACAGCACATCGTCAACAAGGCCTATCCTGATATTGCCGAAATTTTCCTGTCTAAACCAGAGCTGACGTGGAGTCTTCATAACAGGAGCGATACCATAAACGCCCTCTATCTCATTAACAGAGTTTGTAACGATCTGCGCTATAACGTCCTGACTTATGTGCAGGCTTTTTTCTACTTTCTTTGAAACATCATTCATATTTATCCAAGCCTCCCTTTTTAGATATAAAAAAGAAATCCTTCAATCTATACTTACAACCATTATATCATAAAAATCAATAGGTTACAAGTATTTTGAAGGACTTTTTTTATTTGCTGACAAATTTTATTCTACATCATAAATTCTGATGTTTTCATTTGCAACTGAAACTTCGCTAAGGAGGATATCTTTTATCTGTGCCGCTTCGCTTGCAACAAGCCCGTCGCTGTCGGTCTTTACAACGATATTTGCGTTGTCACCATCAAGATAAACAACACAGTCCTCAAAGCCTGCTGCTTTCACGAGTGTCTCTACCTTGCTCTCCGACTCCATGAGTCCTGTCATGGCTGAAGCTTCTTCTTCAGCGACTTTCTTTTCTTCCTCTGTGGAATCGCCGCCGTTCATTATATTCTTTAATGTTTCTACCGCCTCGTCCCTTGAATTCATTCTGTCTATTCTTGCCTGTGCAAAATAATCTGAAGTGCTGTCAGTGCTTACGAGCTGTGCGTCACCGTAATTCACGCTTTGACTTTTCACAACGTCCGTCGCCTTTATCTTGCCGTCTGAGGTCGATACTGCATAATTTATGTATACTGCAAGACCGAGTATCAGCGTCATTCCTGCAAGGATTATCTGCTTTTTGCCTATTATCATGGTCGGTTTTTTCATCTTTATTACCTCTTTCTGTTATTTTCTGCCCTCAACGCAGATCTTACTGCTTGATATACCTAGTACTGTCGAAACCGCTTTAAGCACACGTTCGTTTACTTTTATATCTCCACCTCCTTCGCAAACAATGACAACGCCGCATATCTGCGGTTTTATTATTTTTCTGACCAATGCCTCCTTTTTGCCGTCATTATCAGTTATTACTATCTCGTTTTCATACCTGTCGCTTGTTCTGTCACCATTATTGTCTGTGCTTTTGGTAAGATTTTCAGCATAAACATATTCGGTAGTTCCCTCAACTGTCACCATTACCTCGCACTCGCCAACTCCCCTGACTTGAGAAAGAACATCTTTAAGCTCTTTTTCTATCTGCTTTTTGTAGCTGTCTGTATCATCAGTGGCAACGCTTTCCGTGGGAATGCTCTTGCTCTCTGCCGTATTTTTAGCAGGAAACATCTCAGAAACAAATATAAGCAATATCCCTGCAAGACCTACGGCTATCACTATCTTCGTTTTCATAGGAAGCTTTTTAAGAGCCTTTATTTTCCCCTCAACTTTACTTTTCAGCAACATTTATTCCTCCTGCACGATAACTTGAGTATCAGGCAGATCTTCTGCAATAAGCTTTTCAACAAGCTCTCTGTCGCTTGTTTTAGTCAGATATACCCTTACCGCTGTTATCTCTATTTCATTATATTCATTTATATCTGTGGTTATGTCCACTCTGACGTTTTCTATGCCATTCTTATTCAGCTTATCCAAAAAATATTCTTCAAGCCTGCTTTCGGATTCGGACAGATAATAAAGTTTCGTCGCTGTTGAAACGCTGTCAAACTCAGGCAGATCTGCAAGCTCTGTATAGTCGCTTAAGGTGACTTTGAAGCCATGTCCCATTACAGGTGTTATGACCGCAAGCAAAAATATCACAGCAAGCACTGATCTAAGTTGTTTTTTCAAAGTTCCCTCAGGTGTGGCAATATCCGTCATAGAAGTTATCACGCCTATAATGCAGGCAATAAATATCACTGCTTTAACTGTATTCATTTTAAGCTCCTGTGTTCATGGCTGTCATTATTACAACTGATGTGGAAATAACGAACATTATAGAATAAGCCGCAAGGATGCTCACACCAATTGATAAAACCGAGTTTATGCTTTTAAGAAGTCCACCACTGTTGCTTATGCCAAAAATATCGTTTATGGTAGCGCCTATCCACACTGCAAGTTTTACTGCAAGAAGTGTAAGCAAAGGTTTCGCAACTATCACAGACATTATTATAACGCCTATCACGCCGACGCTTGTTCTTATTACGCCTATACTTCCCTTTACCGCTGAATAAGCTTCAGAGACCGAGCCACCTATGACAGGTATAAAGCTTGAAGCCGCAAATTTAACGGCTCTTGCGGAGAGATTATCAGCCGCCGCTCCTGCAAAGCTTTGAATAGATAACAGCCCTGTAAATAGGGTCATCACAATGCCAAGCACCCATATGACCAGCTTTTTCACCGACTCTGCAAGACTTCCAAGGTCAAGAGATGGATTTATTGCAGAAACAAGGGTCACTGCAAGCACTGCCGACAAAAACGGCACAAGTATCGTATCTGCCAATATACCTGCGCTTTCACATATTATCAGCATGACGCCGTAATAGCCTGCTCCTGCCGCCGCACTACCGCCTGCTGTCGCCACGCTTGAAAATATGGGTATGTAGGACATCATGAATCTGTTCATTTGTTTCATGGAAGTCTTTACAGAATAAAGACTGTCGGTGACAGTATCGCTTATAACAAGCACTGTGGTAAGGACACATATGAGCGTGAATACCTTGTCCACTGTACCCTCGGCTGACATTGACCTTACCAACACGCAGAGCATAGTGGCGGCTGTTATTTTCCCGAGCATTATAAGAGGGCTTCGCAAAGCAGCGGTAAAGCTTTCAAATATATGCTTTATCACATCAGAGGCACTTATATTTGCGGCAGAGGACGGATCTTCCAAAGTGATGTTATTATCTTCAAGTACAGTTTTTACATCTTCATCACCCTCAAAAGAAAGTCCCTCGTTTATTTCGCTTATGAGCCTGTCATAATATTCATTGTTCTGTTCCTCACTGTCTGCATATACTCCCTGTGGTGTAAACATGACCGCAAGTACTATGATGACAGTGGCAATTATTTTTTTCATATGTTAATCCTATATAAGCAATGCTTTTACTATTTCTACAAATGCTTTGAAAAGCGGCAGCGATACCGAAAGCATTGCAAGCTTTCCTGCCAAAGTGACCTGTGACGCAAGTGCGTTTTCTCCGCAGTCCTTACAATAATCAGATGCAAGCTGTACGATATAGCAGATACCAAGTGACTTGAACAGTATGCTAAGATACATATTGTCGATTCCTGAAAGAGTGAAAAGGTCCTCAAATACAGAGATAAGATCTTTCACAAATGCTACCGAATGAAAAAGCACCAGTGCCGCCGCTGCAAGCACAGCCGCATATTTTATTTCACGGCTGTCTTTCTCAATGGCTTTGCACACTATGGTTGAGAAAATACAAAAGCACGCTATTGTAAATATTTTCATTAATACAATCCAAACACTTCTTTTATCGTTTCAAATAGATTTCCGATCTGCCTTACTATCATAAGCAGAACGACAATAAGCCCTGCAAGAGTTGTCATCATTGCCTGCTCGTCACGCTCCGCTCGTTTCAGCAAGAGATTTAACACGGCAACGATAATTCCTATGGCAGCGATTTTGAAAATAAGATCTATGTCCATAAAATTTTGTTCCCTTCATTATGGTTATCCTTTGCTATGGCTATATTAGCAGAATAGCGATAAAAGCCCCGCTGAGAACGCCCAAAGCTCTGCAAAGCCGCACCTGTGAGGTGAAATTCTCTGAAAGTCTGCTTATCTGCTCATCAAGTGCGGCAAGGTTCATGGAAATGTATGCAAGCTGTCCATTTATGTCTGTTGTACCGAGTTTTTCAAAAAAATCTATGGCGGTCTGCCTGATTTCATTGTCAAAAAGCTTTGACTTATATATATCCTCGGTTATTCTTCTGCGGACATCAGGCGAAGAGGTATCTTGCGACAAAAATGTAAAGTCAGAATAATCCTTCTGCAAGCTAAGCTTTAAGATAATTTCCCCGAAAGTCATTCCACCCTCAACCATTGCCCTTGTTTCAAATATCAACCGTCTGAGAAGCTTGAGATATTTCATTTGCCATATCTTGTCCAACGCCATTGCACAGCCCATTTGTGTGCAGGCGGATATGATCAGCACACAGCCTATTAGCTTTATCATTTCATGCTCCTGTTTTTGTAAATGATACCAGTCTGCCACACATTGTTCCTGTGCCTAGTACTGCAAGTGCGTCGAAAGCCTTGTCTTTTATGAGTTTTGAGATATAACGCCGCTTTTTAAGCTCATCAAGGCTTGAAGCATGGCATGAAGCAATAAGCTTCACTCCTGAGTTGAGCGCATACTGCAAAGCTTCGTTGTCCTCAGAAGAACCTATCTCGTCGCATATGAGTATTTGCGGTGACATGACCTTGACAGCCGTCATTATGCCCTCATATTTGTTGTAGGAATTAAACACGTCCGTCATTGCACCTATAAGATTTTGCGGCTCACCTGCCACTGTTGCGGCAAACTCGTTTCGCTCGTCTATAAGCGCAACACGCCAGCGTTCGCCAAGCTTTCTTGCTAGATCACGAAGCACTGTAGTTTTTCCTCCCGATGGCGGTGAAGCAATAAGCAGGCTCATTGGTTTGTCAGAAAAGCATTTTGCATATATCTCGTCTGAACTGCCTATCATTTCACGAGCTATCCTTATATTAAGAGAAGATATATTTTTTACCGACTCCACGGCATAACTCCTTGCAGGATCAAGGACGGCAGTTCCGCAGAAGCCTACTCTGCACCCTCCTGAAACCGTTATGTACCCTCTTGCTATCTCACGGTGAAAGCTGTGAAGAGAGTTCTGAAATGCTCGCTGATAGATAGTTTCAATATCATCTGTGGTAACTTGAACGCTATCCCCGATATTGTTCATTAGTCTGCCGTTATCATTAACGAAATACTCTTTCGAGAATATGGTAACAGACAGCCGTCTACCTCTGCGAAGCCTTATTTCCTGTATCCTGTCACGCTCTATTTCTGGCATTGACATAATTGCTCCCCTTATGCGAGGGGTGAGCAGTTCGTAAACGTATTTTATCTTGCTGACTTCTCTTATCATTTTTTCACGCTCCTTTTGACTTGTCCTATGAAATAACTATGCTGTGAGCCTGCATTTTAGTACAAGATATTTGTATTCTCCTACATACGCAGATATCCATTATTGTATTTAATTATCACGCAAAATGCTTGAAATACTGTTGTATTTGTGATATAATGTTAATGCAATATGCACAAATATTGTGAAGATAAAAGAAACATACAAAACAAAGGAGAAAATTATGAACAACAGCTTAACTGAAGAACAAGTAAAAGTACTGAATATGTCACAAAGCGTGATAAATGAGGTAAGAAAGGTCATTATCGGCAAGGACGAGATAATCATAAAAGTCCTGCTGTCCATACTTGCAGGCGGTCATATCCTTATTGAGGATATTCCAGGAGTAGGAAAGACCACTCTTGCCGTGGCTCTTTCAAAGGCGCTTTCACTTGACTATAAAAGACTACAATTCACCCCTGATGTTTTGCCAACAGACGTTACAGGTTTTACCATACTAAATAAAGAAACACACAAGTTTGAATATAAGCAGGGTGCAGCACTCACAAATCTTTTTCTTGCAGACGAGATAAACAGAACCTCAAGTAAGACGCAGTCTGCACTTCTTGAAGTAATGGAGGAGGGCAAGGTAACTGTGGACGGTATCACACATAAAATGCCTGACCCTTATATCGTTATCGCAACGCAAAACCCGGTTGGCTCTATAGGCACGCAAATGCTCCCTGAGTCGCAAATGGACAGATTTATCGTAAGGCTCACAATGGGTTATCCTAATATTGAAAGCGAAGTCGCAATGCTAAAATCCAAGCAAAATCTCGTGCCTGTGGATAATGTAAGGCCTGTGGTGTCTGCGGAGGATATCCTTCAGGCAAGGAAAGTTGTGGAAAATATTTATGTTTCAGATCAGGTTTTCCAGTATATCGTTATGCTTGCAAATGCAACTAGAAACAATGAATATATAAAGTTAGGTCTTTCACCTAGAGGAACTATCGCACTACTCAGAATGACAAAGGCGACGGCGCTTCTTAAGGGCAGAGATTATGTTATCCCCGATGACGTTATATACAGCTTCAAGGACGTTGTTCTTCACAGACTTGTGTTCAGCTCAAAGGCAAAGATAAACGGCTTCACAGGAGAACAGATACTCAAAGGAGTTATTTCCTCAGTTCAGGTTCCTAGAGTTAGCAAGTAACGGAGGAGCAAATGCTGGTTTTATATATAATATTATTTATTGCCTCTATCTTTTTCTATATATTATATGTGGGTAGCTTCTCTTTTTATCTCTTTGCATTTTTACTTGTTATGCCTATTATCTTATTCGTTATGCTCAAAAAAATGTCAAAGAAAATAAGCGTTGGTTTTGTGAACACTCAGAAAACCGCAGGCAGATCGTCAAAGATACCTGTTGTGTTGAGATTGCAAAACCGCTCAAAGTTGCCTGTTGCCAATATGATTATAGAGATAGAATATTACAACACTCTTGACGGCGACAAAAATACAATGAAGATAAACACTCCCCTTTATCCTGATGATGTTCAGTATCTTACTTTGCACGTTTCTGCAAAGCATTATGGCACAGTGAGAATGAACATAAAACGCTGTCGCATTGTGGATATGCTGAAGCTTTTCAAGATAAGAGTAAGTACCGACGCTGCTTCCAGACTTTTTGGCGAGAGCACTTTCACTATTGTGCCTGATTATATCCCTATCGAAAACAACATTGCTAATTATGCTGAAATGGGTCTTGAAACCGATGATTATTCCAAGACCTCAAAGGGCGATGATCCCTCTGAGATTTTTGATATACACGAATATCATGATGGTGACAAAATAAACAGGATACACTGGAAGCTTACTGCAAAGCAGGATAAGACCATGGTCAAGGATTACTCTCTGCCAATATCAAACTCTATCGTGCTTATGGCGGATCTCCACCTTGATACAAATACAGACGATTATATGCTCGTATATGATACTCTTGTAGAGGCTATAGCGTCTATATCCTATTATCTTATAGAAAATGACACACCTCATAAGGTAGTGTGGTATGATAAAAAGAAAGATTTGAGCGAAGTAGTGAACGTTACAGACGAAGAAAGTGCAAGACTGCTTATAAGTCTGCTGTTGCAGGCTTCTGTTTATGATGAGCCTGACCTGTCTATGATAAATTACATCAATGAACCTGAGAGATATAGGTGCGGTCACTTGATGTATTTTTCTCCCGCATATAACAGCAATCTCAGCGGCGTTATGAACGATAACGATCTGGCGTTCCGCTATTCCTATATGCTTATCACAAACAAAAAGAAAGACGACGTTATAAACGATGAGTTTGCAGAGGTCGTGAACGTTACTGCAAAACACGTTGCCGAAAGCATACAGGAAATATGTCTATAAAGGTGACAACATGAAAAAGAAAAGAATAAAAAGCAAAAACAAAGATATAGGATTTATCAGCAGCAATGGTATCTGCATTGACGGAGATATCCTTATGAATTGTGAGCGTGAGCATAATTCAGGCTCATTTCTATGGTTTCAGATACTTCTGACCTTTGTGACGACCATATGCACAGCGTTTATGGCAGTATCATTCCTTGATATGGAAATATACAAGACCACGATCATATATTACTCCGCCATGCTTTCACTTGTGTTTGGTCTGATGAAATCGTCACACAAGATAATTAAGTTTTCTGCACTTGGTGTGATGATACTTCATGTAATTTACCTTGTGAGCAGGATATCTACAATAAAATACGGCTTGTTCGTTGTTATAGACAGATATCTTTCAAGGGCAAATCAACCTAACTCAACTCTTGGCGTTCAGCTTAGTGGAATTTCTACTATCGACTACCCATATCTTGCGTCAAATTTTTTTGTATTTTTTATAACTCTTGTTTGCCTTGGAACGGCAGCAGCCTGCCTTTATAGGATAGATTTTCCACTGCTGTTCATCATTACATTTCCTGTTTTCGAGCTTGGAATGTATTGGGGCTGGGAGCCGTCAATGTGGACTGTTATTGGTCTGTTTGTATGCTGGGTGACAGTGCTTGCACTGCACATAATAAACCACACAACTAACAAGGCAGGAAGAAAAAACACCTTTGCGGTGCATGAGCGAAAACGCACGTTTTATTTTACATCTGAAAAGCAAAAAGCTTGTTTCTATAACGTATTCATGAAATTCACGGCTATTTTAAGCTCGTTGGTACTTGTAGTTATTATGCTTTTCTCAGCAATAACAGGCTTTACACGTCCTGAGTCATTTGCAAAATACAGACATGATATTTCTACAGCAGTGTCAAATTTCTCTCTCTCTGACCTGAGAAATGCTTTTTCAGATTATGACGGCGGATTTGATCTATTTGGTATAAAAACAGTTGGTGGCACAAACGGAGGCGTTCTTGGAAAGACAGCAGGCATTAGCTTCAACGGCTCAACAGCACTAAAAGTGGTCACTCCAAAATTCTCTAATACACTATATCTCCGTGGATATGTAGCAGGCGTTTATAACGACAATAGCTGGACTCCTGTTGACGTGAATGGCAATGAAGACACCTTCTCTGATGATTTTGAGCAAGGCAAGATATGGGTGCAGGATCTGGATTATGACCTTATCCAACGCAAATATGCGGATCTGACCCCTGCTCAGATTTCTGTATCTGTTCTCGGCGCAAGCAAGAAATTTGTGTATGCGCCATACGCTTCTTTATATTCAAGTGATGGAAACACAGACGATAAAAAAATGCGTCCTACCACTGAGTCATATGTCAAATTAAGTTCAACAAAGTATTCTCTTTACTATTTTGACCCCTCTCTTATAGAAGAAAGGCTTGAAGCTCTCCCTGAGGCTATAGCCACAGAAGTGCCTGCATTGTCTGTTAATAAGGACAGAGGTGTTGACGCTTACTCAGAGTTTGTTCACCAAAAATATATGGACGTTTCAAAGTCTGACGAGCTTGATAAGGCATATAAAGAGATACTTAGTGAATATCTTGGCGTGGATATTTACCACAAGGGTGATTGGACTTATGAAGAAATAAGCACTGCAATAAAAAACTATTTCTCTGATAACTTCACTTATACCCTTGAACCGGGTGTTACTCCAAAAGGTGAAGATTTCATAGATTATTTTTTAGGTACACAAAAGGAGGGCTATTGTTCATATTTCGCAACAGCAGGTGCAGAGCTTTTAAGAATGTTTGGCTATCCGTCAAGATATGTAGAGGGATATGTGGTGCTTAATTCACAGCTCGATGAGCCTGAAGATGATTCAACATACGAGGTAAGTGTAAAGGACAAATGTGCGCACGCATGGGCTGAGGTATTTATAGACAATGCAGGTTGGTATCCTGCAGAATTCACACCAGGTTATGATAATGATAATCCTAATCTTACACAACAAGAGAAAGACCCTAAGGAAGTTACAACGACTAAAAGCACAGAAAGCAAGCCTACGACTACCACACAAAATGGCGGTCAGGGTGGCACTACTTCAGTGGTTACTAAAAAGCCTGCAAACAGTTCAAAAGCTTCAACAACAAAGAAAACAAATTCTGCAAGCAACGGACATGGTGCCGGAGTGATGTCAGGCGCTGGGAAAACTTCTGTTTCATCAAGAGTAACAGAAAACAACAGCGACCATGGCTCATTTGTAGGAATTTTCATCACACTGGGCGGACTTCTGCTTATAGCCTTCGGCGTTGTAGTCCATAGAGATGTAAAAGTAAAGAAAATGCGTTCGGAACTAAGTAATGGGGACAATAGATCACGCACTGTGGCGGTATATCGCTATATGCTCAAATATTTAAAGCTTATAGGCATTGCCGACAGCAGAAATATTACAGACTTACAGCTTTGTGACAGGTTAACAGAAAAATGCCAGGAAATGCAAATCAATGATTTCTCTCATATGATAAAATATATCGGAGAACTTGCAGTCAAAGCGGAAATGAGCAACTCAGTAATATCTGATGAGGAACTCGAAACTGCACTTTCTTATTTTGAAATCGTAAAGGACAAGATCGTCCTGCCAAAGCTTTCGGGTGCTAAGCTTCTTAATGCAAAATTTGTTTACTGTCTATATTAGAGGAAGAAAGCCACGCTCGGTGTGGCTTTTTTAACTTCAATGATATTACAAAAAAGCTGATAGGTGATTTTTTCATATGAAATATATGTTTAATGCAAATATGGATATGATAATATCAGTAGGATAACTTTTTGAATATTTTAGAAAGGAATGATCGGATTGCGAAAAATAAAAAATACAATAATATTTATTGTTACAGTTGCTATACTTACAATGTTCTGCTCTTGCTGTAAACGCTCTGAGATAAAACTGGGATCCGGCAACGAAGGTGGTATATATTATAAATTTGCTGACACTCTCAGTGATATTGATGAAAACATCACAAATATAAGAACGGCTGGTTCTCAGGCTAACATGAGGCTTTTAAAGGACGGCTTTATCAACATGGGAATAGTCCAGAGCGATGTCCTGTCTGAAGCAGTGAATGGCACAGGAGATTTTAATGGTAACAAAATAAACAACGTCCGTGCAGTTGCGGCTCTTTACATGGAGTCTTTTCAGATAATCGTTCCGGCTGACTCAGATATTCAAACTCCTGCTGATCTTAAAGGCAAAAAGGTCTCTGTGGGCGAAGAAGATTCTGGCGTAGCAAAAAATGCTGAATACATTTTAAACTCTGTAAGTCTTGACTATAATATGATAGATGTGTGCAACATGAACTATCAGAAGTCTGCTGAGGCACTTAAAAACGGCTCTATCGATGCATTTTTCGTGGTACTTGGTGCTCCATGTGATGTTATAACACAGCTTTCTGAGGAAATGAATATAAGAATATTGCCTCTTGATGACAGAACAATATCATATATGACGAATCTTTATGACGGATACTATGAAACTGTAATAAAGGCAGGAACTTATAAAGGCATTGACGAGGACGTCAAGACTGTTGGCGTAAAGGCTGTTCTTGTGGCAAGCCAAAAGATGGACAGCGACACTGTAGCAGATATCACGAAAATGCTTTTTGAGGAAAATGACCAGATAAAGAAAAGGATCTCATTTGCGAATAATGACACAAAATTTGCGACAGATAATATCCCGTGTGCTTTTCATAAAGGGGCAGTGGAATATTATAACAGCATTGGAACTGCTATAACAGAGGAGGATAAAATTTGAAAACAATAAATGTGGATATGTATCAAACTCTTGCGGTGGCAGTAGGAGTCTTGTATTTAGGGGGATTTCTCAAAAAGAAAGTCAGATTTCTTGAAACCTTCTGTATTCCCTCTCCTGTCATCGGCGGAATTATTTTTGCTATCATATCATGTATTCTTCACGTCGCAGGAATAGTCGAATTTCAGTTTGATGAAACGCTAAAAACGGTTTGCATGGTCATGTTCTTCACTTCCGTTGGCTTTCAGGCAAACATTAAAGTTTTGAAAGCAGGAGGTAAAAGTCTTATTATATTTTTATTATGCCTGATAGTGCTGATATTTGCGCAGAATGCGGTTGCCGTAGGACTTTCAAAGCTATTGGGAGTAAGCTCACTGGTAGGTATGTGTACAGGATCTATCCCTATGGTAGGCGGTCACGGAACGTCAGGTGCTTTTGGCACAGTGCTTGAGGACCTTGGTCAGCAAGGAGCAACAAGCCTCTGCACAGCAGCGGCTACTTTTGGATTGATTATAGGCTCTGTAATGGGCGGACCTATCGGCAGAAAGCTTATACTCAAACACGATCTGCTGAAAACTGTTATTCCTGAGGACGACTCTATACTTGTCGAAGACGAACAAAAACATCACCGTTCTGTAAGCATGTATGCACCTGCAGCTTATCAGCTTGCGATAGCAATGGGAATAGGCACGTTTGTATCATGGGTGCTTTCATATTCAGGCATGACTTTTCCTGTGTATATCGGATCAATGATCGTTGCAGCATTTATGAGAAACATCGGTGAATACAGCGGTAAAATACACATACACATGGGTGAAATAAATGATATTGGTGGTATTTGTCTTTCGCTTTTTCTCGGAATAGCCATGATAACATTGAAACTCTGGCAGCTTGCCGAGCTTGCATTGCCTATGATAATCATGCTTGTTGCACAGGTGCTTCTTATGGCAATGTTCTCATACTTTATCGTATATAATATAATGGGCAGAAACTATGATGCGGCAGTGCTTGCGGCAGGAACTTGCGGCTTCGGAATGGGTGCAACGCCAAACGCTATGGCTAATATGCAGGCTTTAACAGCAAAATTTGCCCCTTCAATAAAGGCTTATATGCTTGTTCCTATTGTCGGAAGTATGTTTGCCGATTTTATAAACAGCCTTGTTATAACAGGATTTATCAACTTTATTAATTAACGGAGGAAAAGAATATGAACAAAAAGAACAAACATCTTGACTGTTATACAGATAACCTTGCTTTTCCAGAAGTTCACGTTGAAGATGTAAAAACTGAGAATGATGAAAACGAAAATAATAACGAATCAGGCGTAATATTCGACAACTTAGCAATACCTGAGATAAAAATAAAGTCCAAGAAAAGGAAAAGATAACAAAAAAAACGATTTTCTGTTTATTTTCAGAAAATCGTTTTTTTTATTTCATATTGGAGATATATTCTCTTATCTCTTTTTCCACACGGATAACGTCCTCGTGAAGCTCCTGAGCTGACATTCTGAAAGCACCGCTGCCCATGATTATGACCTGCTCCATGCCGTCAGATGTGGCGACCCTTACCTTATGCTCTCGGCTGAGCTTGTGAGCAGTGCGTTCGATATAAGTGTCAGCCGTTTCGGCTTCTTTGGTGTAAACTATACTAATATTGTGGTAATTTTCCACTACACGCTCCTGCTCTTTGACCTTGTATGCGTCAAAGACGAGTATCAGCTCACATTGCTTGTATCCCTGATAGTTGCAAAGCCTGTTTACAAGCATACTTCGTGCAAGGTCAAGGCTCTCGTTGGCAGCCTTTTTCAGCTCGTCCCAAGAGAAAATTATGTTATAGCCGTCAACCAGCAAATATTCCACGCCTGAGTATATCTGCTTCGGCTTTGACGCTGACTTTACAGACTTTTCAGGTCTGCGCATCGCATAGTGCTTATCACGAACTATCTTTCCGTAAGTGCGCTCAAATATCTCCATAAGCTCTTTGTCGCTTGCTGCACGTCTTACAAAATCTTCGGCACGAGCGTATGACTGTGCCTGAGAAACCTGCCTGCGTTTGTCCTCTGGAGGTATGTGAAGCTTATCAGGAACTTCGTTCCATTTGACATTGTAACCTGCGCCATGAGAGCAAAATACAGAATCTGCCGTATTTTCAAGATCTCTGTCAGGATCATAGCCATATTCTTCAAGCACAACTTCTGTATTATGACATTCACGGTAACCGTCAGAAGTGCATATCAGCTTTCCAACGCCCTTGGTGTAGCTTATGACCTGCGACTGATATCCACGCATTTCCGCCACCGGTGCGCTTCCCTTTATAACGGAAAATTCGCCCGATACCTCCGGCTGTGAGAAAACTCCGCCCATGTTCTGTATATCTGTTATAGCACGTCCCACGTTCTGCTGTGGCACTTCAAGTGTGAAGCTGTAATAAGGCTCAAGAAGAACGGACTTTGCGTTTCTAAGTCCCTGTCTGACGGCACGATATGTTGCTTGACGGAAGTCGCCGCCCTCTGTGTGTTTAAGGTGCGCTCTTCCCGAAACGAGCGTTATTTTCATATCTGTAATAGCAGAGCCTGTGAGAACGCCAAGATACTTTTTCTCCTGCAAATGGGTAAGAATAAGTCTTTGCCAGTTTTTGTCCAGCGTATCTTCACTGCATTCCGTTGCAAAACGCAGACCCTTGCCACGCTCCAGCGGCTCAAGCTTCAAATGCACCTCAGCATAATGCCTGAGCGGCTCATAGTGACCATAGCCGTAGACAGACTCTGCAATAGTTTCTTTGTATGCAATGCTTCCCTCGCCAAAATCAATGTCGATATCAAAGCGCCGCTTGAAGAGGCTTTTCAGTATTTCAAGTTGCACCTCGCCCATTATGCTGACATGTATTTCGCCAAGCTGTTCATTCCAATCGACGTGAAGCTGTGGATCTTCATTTTCAAGCACACGGAAATACGACAGCAGAGTGTGCATATCCAAATCACACACAGGCTCGACACGATAGGTAAGAACAGGCTCCAGCAGTGGTTTTGCAGAATCCTGCTCAAAACCAAATCCCTGCCCTGCATAAGTTTTAGTCAACCCTTCAACAGCGCAAACAACGCCAGTTTCAGCGTTATCCGCATTACGATATTTTGCCCCTGAATATATTCTTATCCTGCTGACCTTTTCTGAGAAGCTTTCACCGTCAGCCGATGTGTAATCTACCAGATCTCTAACCTTAAGACAACCCCCTGTTATCTTCATAAAAGTCAGGCGTGAGCCACCGTCCTCTGAAATTTTATACACTTTTGCACCAAAAGTACCGCTGTCATATACACACGGTGCAAGCTCCGCAAGGGCGTTCATAAATTTTTCAATGCCCTGCGATTTTAAAGCTGAGCCGAAAAAACATGGAAATACTTTTCTATGAGCCACGGAATCTGACAGTATCTTGTCAGACATTGATCCCGTTTCAAGAAACTCATTCATAATATTTTCATCAAAAAGGGCGCAATCCTCTGCTACTTCGGACTTCATACGGCAGAAATCCACAAATCCACTGCCAAGACGACCCTCTAGGCTGTTCATAACAAAAGTCTTATCAGCGCCGTCCAAGTCCATTTTGTTCACAAAAACAAAGGTTGGGACGTTATAACGCTTTAACAGCCTCCAAAGAGTTTGGGTATGGCTCTGCACACCGTCAGTTCCGCTTATAACAAGCACAGCAAGATCAAGCACCTGTAATGCACGCTCAGTTTCCGCTGAGAAATCGACATGACCAGGTGTGTCAAGCAAGGTGAAAGATGTGTTTTTATATTCAAATTCTGCGGGTTTTGAGAAAACAGTTATACCTCTGTTTTTTTCAATCATATCCGTGTCAAGAAAAGCGTCGCCGTGGTCTACACGTCCGACCTTTCTTATTTCGCCCGACAAATAAAGCATTGCTTCCGAAAGCGTTGTCTTGCCTGAGTCGACGTGGGCGATTATGCCTATTACTGTTTTTTTCATATTTTCTTCCTATTTGCTAAATTTCAATGTACTCCATTTCATTCTTCATTTGCACAAATCCAAACTTTTCATATAAAGACATGCCCATTTCTGCGATATAAAGGGTTCGTATATATGCTTTCTTCATGCTATCTAATTATAAATCATTTTCAAGAAAGTTTTGTATTTTATCATTAAGAAACATCAGAACATCCTTATGATCAGACAAAATGTCCGTTTCAAATCTTTCCTTATTTAGAAAGTATTCAACCATAATTCTATTATCATCCTGATACGATTCTAATAAACTTTCTATCGACAAGGGATAAACTCCTGTTGCACAAAAGCGTTCTTGTCTTAATGCAAACATGAGCGGCTTCAAAATATATGTCGAAATTTTTTGGTGCGTAAGTAATTCTTTTGGCTCATCTACACATATATAATGGCGAACACTCATTAAAATATTTGCTAAATTTTTCTTATAGGATAACTGTATCTTTTCATTTATATTTTCGATTTTCACCAATTGCTCACCATACAATAAAACACTATTTAGTTCAGCAATTGCATATTCTGACCAATCTTCAAATATTTTGCTTTTATATTCGTCTACGGATAAGCATTGAGTATTTATCTCCAACAAATCATAAGGGATAGATGTGTTTCTTGCACAATGCCCAACATTTTCTAAGACATATTGATTTATTGTACTAAAGATACAAAACACGTCTAAATCAGAATTATCATTTGCATCTCCTCTCGCATAACTTCCAGTCAAATAAACCATTAATAAGTATTCACCTAATCTATTTTTTAAGGCTGACACAAATTCACTCAATACTTTCTCATAATCATGATTTACTTTATTTGCTGGTATCACTCTTCTCATAAACAAGTTCCTTCATTATTTAGTCTGTTACTTCCGGGTCTCCAATTTCTTCATTTCCTAAATAAACTTTATACGCTTTTCCTTCATACAAATTCATGATCTGTCGGCGTAATTTTGAAGGATATAATGGTGTTGTATTTAATGTTTTAATATCTAACCAATCATATCCAACTTGATTTGTATCACTTTGCAAGACGGCATTTTCAAGTTTTCCAATATACTCACATAAAAACACCAAATCTACACGATGAAATTTTTCTCCATGTAAACCCTCTATAACAAACGCTAAATCTTTCACAACTACCCGCAATCCCATTTCTTCTGCCACTTCTCTACAAACTGCTTCAGGAAGAAGTTCCTCCACATCTTGTCCGCCGCCGGGCATAATATACCATTCTTCTTTTCCGTCACTTATTTTGATTGCCAACATCTTATCATCTTTAATAATTAATGCTTTTGCTGCATTTCTTACAGTTCTATCCATAATATCTCCAACGTTACTTGTATCGCTGTGGAACTGTTGTCACCACAAACATATTATCCTATACGCTAAACTGCCATGCCCTATAAAAAGCGGCATGTTTAACCAATGTGTGTAAACCACACCGCTAAGCTAACTGTCCTGATTTACTGCGCTTTCCTTGTTATCAATACCACACACTCCACGTGGCTCGGTTGTTCAACGAAAAACATACTCAACCCCTATTGTACGAGGAAATGGTGGAACGCACCTTTTCCCTTAAAATCTAGTGGTTCGAGCCTGTGATAACCTTGAATTGCCCTATAATTTGTATAGGCAAACAAGGTAAAGTTCTGTTCCTTAAACTTCATTTTTAATGTCATCCCTACAAACTGGAATTTAACTAATGTATGCCATTTTATCAGTCGGCCATGATCTCCTTAGAGCCACATAGGAGATTAAAAAGTTTGCAAGCCAGCCAACTGGTATCGCAAGCCAGACAAAGGCGATGCCGAAACGTGGTGCACAGATCAGGGCAACGGACAGACGAATCGCAAGATTCACTATGTTTGCAACGAGGAACGGACGCATAATTCCGAGACCGCGAAGAACTCCATCGGTTGCCATCTTGATACCCATGAAGATGAAAAAGTAACCAAGCCACCTCATATAATCACCAGACACCTGATAGGCCAATGCCGTTCCGTCTTTTCCTAAGAACAGTGAAGAGATCTGCGTATGCAGCGCTTCAATGGTCACAAACGCAATGACCGCAAAGCACAGATCCAGCATCAGTGCAACATGGTAGCCTTTTTTGATACGATCAATTTTCTTTGCACCAAGATTCTGGGAAACATACGGCGAAACCGCATTGCCGATGGATACAAAGATCAATGAAAAAACATTTTCCACCCTCATCGTTGCCGCATACCCGGCGAGTGCCTGTGTACCGAAAGGATTTACAACTGCCTGCACGATCATCATACCGATAGACACTGTGGACTGCTGCAAAACCGATGGCACCGCAATGCGAAGCATGGAATACAGCCCCTGCCGGTCGAACCTGCTAAAGGAACTTTTGTATTGCCGCATCCGAGACAGAAAGATCAAAAACGAAAACACGGCAGAAATTCCCTGTGCAATCAGGGTTGCAATAGCCGCACCGAACACACCGAGACCTAGCCCGGCTACCATCCAAAGATCCATTAAAATATTCAGGATGGACGAAAAAATCAGCAGTCCTAGCGGAATTTTGGATTCGCCGATTGAGGTGAACATGGTAGAAAGAATGTTATACATAAACAGAAAAGGAAAGCCCACAAAATAGACACGCAGATACAGTACTGCATCATCCAGTATGTCGGCAGGGGTTTGCAGTCCACTCATCAACGTGTTGGCGAAGAAAAAGCCAAAAACACCAAGGACTATACTTAGAAGCAAAAAGCTAATCAAGGAGGTTGACATGATTGTTTTCATTTTGCCATACTCCCTGGCTCCGAAATAACGGCTCACAAGCACACCGGCTCCGACACCGGCTCCCAGTGCCACACAAATGAACACATTGGTCAATGCTGCACATGCACCGACAGCTGCAAGTGCGGAAGAACCAACAAACTGGCCGACAATAACAGAGTCGGCCATATTGTATATTTGCTGAAAAAAACTTCCAAGAATCATTGGCATTGCAAAAACCGTCAACGCTTTGATGGGCGTATCGGTTATCAAATACTCATCTTTCGACATTATCATATTCCTCCATGGTATCTTGTATCGTGATATTCCATTCACTTACCTTCTCAAATTCCGATTTGTCAATTTCATTAAATATGAATTTTATCTTTCTCCAGTGGATACAGATATGTAATCGGATTCTGTGCCGACTGATTCAACTTCAATCCGGCTATCGACTTTCCAATGTAGAACGATTCATTCTCATCCAACGGAAATCACTACTCATATCTTTCATCGACAAAAAAATAATCTATTTTCAGTTTTCGGTGTAAGAACAATATCCTGTCTTGGAAGTTTTACTACCCTATAAAATTACACTACTCTCAAACACAGTGATATTTGTACCAAACATTTTGTTAGTTTTACTACCCTATAAAATTACACTACTCTCAAACTTTCCCACTGTCCTGTAGTTATCATTTTCAGTTTTACTACCCTATAAAATTACACTACTCTCAAACCTCAAATTTAAGATAATGACACTACTCATCAGTGCATTTTATATTAGGCAGTAATTATATTATAGCATACAAATATAAAAAGTCAACAAAATTCAGATAACGCACATATCCTTTGATAGTGTAGAATGGGTTTACAAAAATGGTGACTCTGGTCAACAGTATCTTTCTATCATCTATGTGAATGGTATCAGAAAGCAGTGGCTCTTTTATCCTGATTACATCATTAAGACTACTGACGGAAATATTTGGATTGTCGAAACTAAAGGTGGTATGCAGGCTGGTCACACAAAAAATATTGACCGTCAGGTCGAAAATAAGTTTAATGCATTTAAGGAATACGCAAAGAAGTACAACCTTCATTGGGGCTTTGTGCGTGACATTGATGAGGAATTGTACATAAATAATACAATCTACACTGAAGATATGTCAGGAGATAATTGGATTCCACTGGATGATGTGCTGAAATAAATTCTCAGCCTTGAATAATTGAATTAAATTAAAAATGAGCTACTGCACATAATGCAATAGCTCATTTTCGTATATTCCAAATCAACCTAATTGTTCTACAAATCTTGCAAATGCTTCTTTTCCTTGTTTATCTATCTTAAATACTCCGGCATCTTCAAGTACCTGTTCAAAAACTCTGCCGACTTCATAACAAATAATATCCATTGCATTATCAGCGTTAAAATCAGAATATTTTTTTAGAATTTCACTTGCCCAAATTGCATGAGATGCAATTTTATCATCTGTAGCAATCTCTTTGCCGGACAACATTGCATCTTTTAAAAGTGTCAGTTCATCTGCTAAACGCGCCGGAAGAACAGCAAGTCCCATCACTTCAATCAATCCGATGTTTTCTTTTTTGATATGATGTAAGGTAGGATTCGGATGGAACACACCTAACGGTCTTTCTTTCGTTGTAACATTGTTTCTCAATACCAAGTCGCATTCAAATCCAGAAGAAGTTGCTCTTGCAATTGGAGTAATTGTATTATGCAGAATTCCGTCTGTTTCTGCAAAAATTCCAACCACTTCATCCGTATATGCTCTCCATTTTGATAAAATATCAGCACATGCAGCTGCCAAAGCCGTCCTATTTTTTGAAGAAAGACGTATCACAGACATCGGCCATTTTACAATGCCGGCACTAACATTCATATAATTTTTCAAAAGAAATGTTCTTTCAATCGGTGCTTTTGCCATTGCAAAATTATAATTGCCGCCTTGAAAGTGCTCATGCGTTAGAATGGAGCCGCCTACAATAGGAAGGTCTGCATTTGAACCGATAAAATAGTGTGGAAATTGCTCAACAAAATCAAACAGTTTATTGAATACCTGTGCATTGATTGTCATAGGAATATGCTGTTTATTAAAGACGATGCAGTGTTCATTATAATATTCATAAGGAGAATACTGCATGAACCAATCTTGGCTGTTGATATTCAACTTTACCGGACGAAGATTTTGTCTTGCAGGGTGTGTCTGGTGACCTGCGAATCCCATATTTTCAACACAAAGCTGACATTGAGGATAGGTTGATTTTTTTTGCAATTTAGCAGCAGCAATATCACGAGGATCTTTCTCTGGCTTAGAACGGTTTATAGTAATGTCAAGTGATATTGACAAAACCAGAATATGCTGCAAAGTGAATCACTGCATCTATCTGTTCGGTTGAAGTTGTATACATATCAAATCCGGAAATTTCTACACCTAAATCCTTAAAGCGAGCTGCAATCCCTCTGACAATTTCAGAAGAACCTTTTTCACCGATATGAACATCCAAATCGTCCAGTGAAACTGCAAATTCATCGTATCCCTCTGATTTAATTCTGATGATGTTTTCATCATGAAATGCTGCAACACCGATAACATCTAAGTCAACTGCTCCTGCAATGACACAGCCATGTTGATGATCGGTATGATTACCGCCGATTTCTGTTCTACCCGGAGCAGAATAAACGTGTATATCATTTCTATTCGGATACAGTGCTGTGAATTTCTCCACAGCACTCATATATCGTGATTTCTGACTTTCTATATCCTGTGGCTTATAAATATTTGCGAAGATATTATCAAATCCACCACAAGTAACATTGTCTTGAAAATCCTGTATTTTCATTGCTTTCCTTTCTTCTTACGATCTTAAGGGCATAATTACAAATTCCAATTTCATCGGCTGATCTGCATGGATCCTGTACTCCTCATGCACCGGTGCACCCCAGGAATCATCGCCGCCGACACCCATTTGCTTTGCAGCGATTCTGACCCATGTGTAGCGAACACTTGGAAGTTCATCCAGATGCATTGCGTTTTCGAGTTCATAGGCACTGTATGGCAGTACGCTCATTTCAAACGGAGCAGATGCCTTTTGGAACGTCAGACCATGCTGCATATCATCATGGACAGAGAGCGTTCTTACACCGGTACGATTGCCGCATTCCTGCGGATTGAGATAACCGGAAAGATTTTCTTTTGCCGTAGATTTCCACAATCCCAGTCTTGCTCCTTTGCATCGGTCGCTGTAATTTTCATCAGGACCGAGTCCGTAATACTGAAAATTGCAAAGCTGTTTTTTCATCTTGAAGTCCAATGCAAGAATCGGCATATCGGACATACCGCTTACTCCTGCATAATTTACACTTACGCCCAGCTTTCCGTCAAAGTGTGCGGTATAGGTTACGGTAAACTCAAAAGTCGGAACACAGGCAGCCTGATATGTGAATGTGATTTTCAAAGCATCTTCCTGTTCCAGCCATGAAACGGTTTTATACTTTGCAAATTTGCCCGCGGAATACCACTGTGCAAGATTGTACGGCTCGGAAGCACCGGTGTCATTGTCCGTCATTGCTCTCCAGAAGCTGACCTTTGGTGTGCGTGTGATATATTCAAAATCATTGTATTTCAGAGAACTGATGCCGCCCTCTTTTTTGTCGAACATCATGGAGAAGTTTTCTCCGTGAACGCCAATGATAACATCGCCGTATACAATCGTTGGTTTTTGCAATGTGGTTTCCGGAATCTGATTATCTTTCACTTCAAACACTTCCTGTGCAAAGGCAATTTCGTGCCCTGCATCTGCCCATAGTGTCTGATCTGCGGTAACGGCGGAAACATGATAAACATATTCTCCTGCACTGTCTATTTTGTGAAGTGTCAGTTTCTGTGTCTTACTTTCTCCGGCAGGAACATTCAGAAAAAATGTATCGGATTTCAGAACAACGCCGTTCTTTTCCAATCGTACAACAAAGGACAAGTTGTTTGTATCTGCAAAGAGATTTCGGTTTTCTACGGTAAGCATTCCGTTTTGAATGGACATTCTGATGTTGGAGTAAAGAGCCTTCATTTCCTGAACCTTTGGAGAATAGGTGCGATTGGCATAGACCACACCGTTGGTGCAGAATCCGTAATCGCTTGGTCTATCCTCAAAATCTCCGCCATAAGCCAGAACCGTTTTCCCGTCGTCATTTTTGGTTTCGATTGCCTGATCGATGTAGTCCCAGATGAAACCACCCTGATAAGCCTCATATTTGTCCTCAAGGTCAGTGTAAAGGCTCAAACCGCCAAGAGAATTGCCCATAGCGTGCATATACTCACAGCTGATATACGGTCTGCCGCTGTTCTGCTTCAGGTATTCTTCCACTTCCTGCGGTTTTGCGTACATACGGCTTTCCATATCCGTGATAGAATCATACTGATGATTCGGAACTCTTGTAACGCCCTCATAGTGCACCAGTCTTGTCGGGTCTACACTTCTGAAATATTCCGACATTGCAGCAATATCTTCTCCGCAGTAGGATTCGTTTCCGCAAGACCAGATGAGAACGCTTGCGTGATTCTTGTCCCGTTCGTACATTGATTTCGCTCTGTCCAGCACAGCTTCTTTCCATTCCGGAAGTGAACCCGGTACATTCCAAGACGGATCTGTTACACCAAGCTTCTGCCATGTACCGTGTGTTTCCAGATTGGTTTCATCAATCAGATAAATGCCATATGCATCACAAAGCTGATACCAAAGAGAATTGTTCGGATAATGACAGGTACGAACTGCATTGATATTGTTTTTTTTCATGAACTGAATGTCAAACAGCATATCTTCCTTTGTGATTGCTCTGCCTGTTTTCGCATCAAATTCGTGTCGATTGATGCCCTTGAAAATGATACGTTTTCCGTTTAAACACATGATTCCGTTTTTCAGTTCAAATCGGCGGAATCCGACCTTGGTTCTGCTGACCTCGATTTCATTTCCGCTTTCGTCTGTCAGAATCACTGTAAACGTGTAGAGATTCGGTATTTCAGCACTCCAAGGCTTGCTATTTTCAATTGTCCAGTTTACGGATTCCTTTTCATTGGATTCTGCGATGAACGTTCCATTTTCATCTGTCAAGATCGATTTCACAGAACACTTGCCCGCAATATCCAGCGTTGCAGAGAAGATACCATTTGTACCGTCATAATCTGCAATCACTTTCATATCACGAACATGGGCAGACGGTGCCGCATAAAGGAATACGTCACGGAAAATGCCGGAGAATCTCCAGAAATCCTGATCTTCCAGCCAGCTTGCAGAACTTCTTTTGAACACTGCAACAGCAAGTTTGTTGCCCTTTTCACGGATATATGGTGTCAGTTCAAATTCAGACGGTGTAAAAGAATCCTCGCTGTAGCCGATAAATTCGCCGTTCAGCCAGACATACATAGCAGTTTCCACACCCTGAAAAGAAATGAATACACGCTTGTTTTTCAGAGCATCGTTCAAGTCAAAATATCTGACGTAGCTGCCGACAGGGTTGTCCTTTTCAGAGATAAACGGCGGACGGAGATGCTCCTGTCCCTCCCAAGGATAAATGGTATTGACGTACTGTGGTTTGCCGTATCCCTGCAATTCCATGTGTCCCGGAACTTGAATGTTGTCAAAATTGTCAGTTCTGTCGCTTTCTTCATAGAACTTTTGCTGCCATTCAGACGGATTCTTTGCCCACGCAAATTTCCAGGTGCCGTTCAGATTCTGAATCAGAGAGGAATTGTCTGCATCAGCTTCCAAATGGTTTGCATAGATTCTGTGGTCTGAATGTGCCGCGATTCTGTTGACTGCAAACACTTCCGGATCGGTCAGCCAGTTGAGTGTATATTTCATATTGTTCCCTCCATTTTAGTTCTGTGATTCCATCACAACTTCATTTTCGGATATTCCAAGTTTTTCTTTGATTTCCGCATTTGCCTTTTCAACATTCATCTTAGAAAGAATAAATGTGATGATCAGATCCAGTGCAAACGGAACGATCAGATACATAATGTGAAGCATATTGATAGCAGAATCAGGCTGTACTGTCAAAGTGCCCTTGAATCCGCTAAAGTCGAGCAAAAGACCGACAATTGCTGTTCCAAGTCCACCACCAATTTTTACACCAAGTGATGTGCAGGAGTACATGATTCCATCAACGTGCTTGTGTTTGGTAAGCCAGCTATATTCAGAGCATGATGCGATGACTGCATTCATATCACCTTGCCATGGACCTTGACCGAGTGCTGCAAGTGCTGTAAATGCAAGCATCAGCGGAATGTTTCCCATGTATCCGGCAACTGCTACCAGAAGTCTGCCAACTGTTGCTACCATGTAGCTGTATTTGTTCAGCTTATACATGCCGTTCCATTTTTGTACGATGGTAGGAGTGAAGATCAAGGCGATAATCAAAGGAATATTGATAAACCACGCAAACGTGCCGAACATATTCTCATCTGCGAGAATATATTTTGCATAGTATGTTCCAACACCGATCATCGCACCATAGAACTGCTGCAAAATGTAGGTTACTGTGATCATCACATAATACTTATTGTGTACGAGAATTTTGAATGCTTCTCCAAAACTGTATTTGGTTTCTTCTATTTTTGTTTCACTGTCTGCAAGTTCCTCATCAGAAAGTTCCTTTACAGAAAGAGCGGAAATTGTATTTACAATAAGACCGATAACCGCATAAATAATTGCGACTGTTCTCCAGCCATTTGCACCACCGCCCATTGCTTCAACAAATTGGAATGTAACAGCCTGAATCAGGAGGCTTGTTCCAAATGCGAAGATAAAGCGATAAGAACCCATCTGAACTCTTTCCTTGCTGTTCTTTGTAACAAGAGCGGTCAGAGCAGAATATGCGATGTTGTTTGCCGTATAAAATACACTGTTAAGAAGTGTGTAGCAGATAAAGAACCATGCGTACTGAGCAAAATTATCCATGTTCATCGGGATTGTAAATACACCAATCAAGGTAATTGCACAGCCGATAAAACCATAAAGCATCCACGGTTTTGCCTTGCCCATTTTCGTATGTGTCTTATCAATCAACGTACCAAAAATGATGTCTGTTATTCCATCAAAAATCTTCGATACAGCAATGAGAACGCCAATAACACCTGCGTTTAATCCAATCGTGTCGGTAAGATAGATCATTACGAATGATGTCAGCAATGCATAGACAACGTTCCCTGCAACATCGCCGGAACCATAACCGACTTTGTTATACCACTTTAAGTATGTTTTTTCTTTGCTCATAATAGAGCTCCTTTCATTGTTTGTATGCCCACATGGACAGAATTTTCCCATAATGAATGATACGAACTGCTTTTCATCTTGCAAAAACGAAATAATTCCATCGTCAGAATAGATGATTATTTTTTTGAGCATAAAGAATTTTTACTGAATTCAACATGGAATTACAATGAAAGACGTCTTTTTTTTAATTCTTTCCTCTCATTTCTTAACTCTATTATACCACACAAAACGGCTTAAAAAATACACAAAGTTATAAAATATATGCACAAAGTTTAGGATTTTTCTTGTAATCAGTGATCAGGTGTGATATACTATAGTTATAGAATCAAGGAGGTGCTTTTTATGTTTATGAATGTTGCCTATTTAAACAACTCTACATCTACTGTAGTGGATAATACGAAACCTTTGATTGTAACAAGCTGTGGAAATTATCGTGTGAAAAATCGTTCTGAAGTAGTAACACATCGTCCGAAGGGAAGAAAAGATTATCAGCTTTTATATATTGCCTCCGGAAAAGGACATTTTTTCATTCACGGAGAAGAAAAAACGGTTTCAGCCGGAAATATTATTATATATTTGCCGGATCAACCACAGGAATATGTTTATTATCGTGCAGATCAAACCGATGTTTATTGGGTGCATTTTACCGGAAATGAAGTAGAAGAAATTTTAAAGTATTACAATATCAATCTTCAAAATAATATTCTCTATATTGGAACATCTCCCGATTATCAGTGGTTATTTGGTCAGATGATTCAGGAATTGCAGCTTTGCAGACCACGGTATGATGAATTGATTTCTTTGCAGCTGCGAAATATTTTTGTTTTGATAAGCCGTGCAATCATGAGTGCAAAGAAATTCAGCAGCACCAGTGAAAAAGAAGTTGCTTTTGCGATGCACTATTTTCGTAAGAATTACAACACAGAAATCAGCATTGAGGAGTACTCCGAATCCAGAGGACTTAGCAACTGTTGGTTTATTCAGTGCTTTAAAGAAATCACAGGTTCAAGTCCGCTGCAATATATCTTAAAGCTACGAATCTCCAACGCTCAAAATTTGTTAGAAAATACGGACTACACCATTACTGAAATTGCAAATATGGTTGGATACACCAATTCGCTTTATTTCAGCAGACTGTTTCATAAATACATTGGTATGTCACCAAAAGAATATCGAAAAGTAAAACTCAAAGAAAATCTCAGGGAGTAAAAAACAAAACTCGTTTGGCTAAAACTAAACCAAACGAGTTTTGTTGATTTTTGATCAGAAATAAGTAATGGCTACATTACCAAACATGTCTGAATCGCAATCTCCTCAGCCTGCAGCTCGAAGAGATTCTCAAGCTGCCAAACCTTAGCGATATCAGCATTTTTCATCGCAAGTGCATATTCAGGATCAGTAGCACGCATTTTGTTCCAGATCTTCCATAATCAGCAGAGAAGATTTTGAAAAGGTACAGGTAAATCAGAATTAACTTCTTTGTTTTCCTAATCGTGTTTAATGTATTTAGTGATAGTATCGATTAATTCCTCCATGTTAATCGGCTTGGAAATATGGTCATTCATGCCTGAATCCAGGGATTCCTGAATATCATCTATAAAAGCATTTGCAGACAAAGCTATAATTGGAATCGTAACTGCATCGGGCCGCTCTATACCCAAGGCTCGAATAGCTTTTGCTGCTTGGTGTCCATCCATGTTTGGCATCATAATATCCATCAAAATAAGATCGTATGTGCCTCGTGGATGATTTTTAAACAAATCCACAACTTCTTTTCCGTCTGATGCGCGTGTTACGGTCGTACCAGCATCTTCTAGTATCATCGTAGCAAGTTCAGCATTTAGATCATTATCCTCAGCCATAAGAACATGAATACCCGTCAAATCTCTATGTAGATGTTGTTTTTGTTCTGATTGAATAACCTGTTCTGACAACTCCAGTGGGATCTCCACTGTGAATGTAGAACCTACACCTTTTTTGCTCTCAACAGCGATCGAACCGCCCATCATATCCACATATTTTTTTGTGATGGCCATACCAAGACCGGTTCCCTTATATTGAGTTCTGGCATTAGCATCATCTTCTTGTGAAAACGGATCGAATAATTTTTTCTGGAACTCTTCGCTCATGCCAATACCGTTATCTCGAACAACATAACGAGTTATGATATGTTTCTCATCTGCTCCTGGGTAACTGCTGATATCCAAAGTAATCTTTCCGCCGTCCTTTGTGAATTTCACAGCATTGCCAAGAAGATTCACCAAAACTTCCCGAATACGCGCAACATCCGCAAGGACATATGGGTTCTTTGGGATTTCTCGATGTACTTCAAACTTAAGATCTCGATTATAAATAAGTCCATTCATGATCGCCTGGACGTTATCCGTCAATTGAGTAATGTCCACCGGCTCGGGCGAAATAGTAACTTTTCCACTTTCAATGCGAGTAAAATCCAGAACGTCATTCAACAAAGAGAGAAGATGATTCGAACTTTGTTGAACTTTCTCCAAGCTATCATGTATATCTGAAACCGTGTTCTGGTGAAGCGCAATGTTTGTAAATCCAATAATGGCATTCATCGGCGTTCTGATGTCATGGCTAATACTAAGCAAAAACGCAGATTTTGCTTTGTTGGCAGCATCTGCTTCCTCAGCGGCGGTCATTAATAATTGTTTTTGTTTTTGCTCTTCTGCCTTGCTTTTCTGGTAAACATAATAGGTATATAGACAAATTAAAAGCAATACAGCTCCTGCGACTAAACCGCAGATGATGGAAATATGATTCGTCTCTTCAACCATTCCATAAGCTGATTGCATATCCATTTCAATGCAAAATGCGCCAATGATTTCTCCTGTCCCATCATGATTTGCTCTTACAGGATAGCAAGCCGTAAAAATCGGACCCCATGTTGTATCAATGATATCCTGAGAGTACACATTCTCCCCAGAAATAGCCCTATCAATATACGGAATCATTTCTTCCTCAATATAATCTCCAGGGTGTCTTACATCATCCGCATCTGAATCCAAACCGTCTACCACATAAACGAGTTTTCCTTCTTCATTTTTTGTAGCGGTGTAAATATATCGAGTAGAATTCAGTGTTCTGATTTCATTGAAATATGAAGAAATATCCTTATATAATTGATTATTTTCATCAGATTGATCTTTGATTTGATCAAAATCTTCTTTGCCAATTCTTCCATCCACGAGTTTGTGTACTGCATCTGCACTCGCTGTGTCACGTGTGATTTCTGTTTCAAGGGCGGTCTTAGTGTAAGAACTTTGCAGAATAAATGTGTACAACGCTATTACAAAAATCGTCAAAAGCCCCGCAATCACAAAGATACTGCCTGTATTCTTCAGCCTAAGGATTTTTTTTAAATTAATTCCTTCTTTTGTTTTCTTCATGCTGCTCATTCACATCCTCTAAATCCCAATTTATCGTTCATCCCTAACCTCTATAATTTCACCTACAAAAACAATATGTGGTTGCCAGCCTCCATTGAAATCGGGATATACTTTTGGCATGGAAGCATAATACTCCTGAACTCAGTTGTAATATCCTCTTTGGAAAATTGATGCTGATACAACTTTTGGCAAAGAAGTGTCAATTTTGCCTCTTTATAGGTTACTCCCTGAGCGATTTCAATAGGAGTCAGTCCTGCAGGATTGGTTGTCACCCTTTTTCATTTTCCAAAAATCATCCCAAAATGCCTGACATCTAATCCACTGTCTCAAATTGTGACATCTAATTCGAGGTTACAACCTGACATACATTTGGCAGTAGATATGTTTCCATATAAGAAAACGAGCTTTTTCAGAAGTCTGGCTTCAAATCCAAACCTCCGAAAAAGCCCGGAAATACGCCGCTTTTCAGCCCTTATTTATCTTTTCTTGACATCAAACAAACCGTCTCCACATGGCTTGAGTGGATAGCAAGAATGTCAAATCCCACTCGTCCGTATTCGGAAACATATCGACTGCCATTTTAACCCATTTGACCATATAAGGAAACATATCAATAAGGATTTTGCCCTGTTTTTGCAATTTGGTCGTTTGAGGGAACATATCGGCTATTTCTTTAACATCATATTGTGGCTAACTGCAAATTGAAGCTAAATAAAATTCAGAGGCAATTCTTGTTTCCTTTTCTTATAACATTTTCCAGAGACTTAACTATATTTTCCCGATTACAGTCATAAAAATTTGATGCGTTAAAAATATTACATTCTAATACATAGTATCGATTTTTGACTTTAGCTACATCCATTACCCAGGCAACTGGTGCCTTTACTCCACTACATTCTTTTTTACAAAATTCAACCAATTTCTCCGGCACATCAGTTTCAGAGACATCTCTTTTACTGTTTTTCAAGTACCTGCATATCGAAACCACTTCATTGTTAACTATAACACTTCTCCATTCTTTTTCTATTTCTTGAACCAGAGATACGCATAAACATTTCTTTCCATACTTAGAACAAGACCGGCATATGTCCAAAATCTCATCTACCTTTATTTTATCCATCACCTGACCGTCAAAGCACTTTATATCCAAAAGAGGTCTTACAAAGAACTCTTGTTTTTCGCTAATAATCGTATCTAATTTTTTTCTTGTTACCATGGCTGTATGAAAATTAAGATAATCATCCTTCCATATACTCATATAAGTATCTACCCTAAAAAAACAAGTAGATTCAAAAATTCCATTAATTAATTTGATGTTCTTTTTTGCCTCTAGCAAAAAATCATCTCCCCCTATTACTATAGGAAAATCTGCCTCATTTATATCAATAGTGCTCAGCTCTTCTTTACGTTTTATTATATATCTTGAATCTAATTTTTCAATTGCTTGTGCTAACGCAACCCAATTATAGTGTTTTCCATTCGAATATTGAATAACCCATAGAAATTTCACAACACATTCCTCTTTCATCATTGTGAAACACCTATTGAGATTTACCATCTCAATAGGTGCCCCCTTTTCAAACAGTCCAGAAATTAATGCTCATGGCAATGTTCATGACAATGCTGATGGCAAGACATTTCTGCTACATTCTTAACGATATTCGTTAACTTTGTAGTATTCTTTTTTTCTTTTACAACCTTCATAATTTTCTCCTCCTTCCAATAATTAATTATGATCAACGCCTCTTAAAGACATCAAACATCACTCCTAATCCTTCAAGAACAACAGATAATTATATATAATTTCTTATCTAATTTCAATTTTGAAGTTTATTCCAATAGTGAATCCATGTAGGCTTGAACTTTAAGCTGCTCTTGAGTTTTTATTCTGTACTTCATCATATGGCATACATACTCATTTTTTCCTAATTTGGGCTTAGTTACACACCCACCTTGGCATAAAGGTAGTACTTCGCACTTCTTGCATTTGTCACTCACAGTGCCATCATACCAAGAATTTACTTTTTCAGTTACCATTACGCCTTCAAATACATCGCCTATTGAATACTCTTCGTGACATAGTAAATGCTGACATTGGTATATTAACCCTTTATAGTCTATGGCAACAGTTCCTAATGTTGCACCGTAGCATGGCAAAGATAATTTATGAAAATCAAGTGCATATTTACGATCGTTGTAGTATCCCGTATTATAAAGAAATGTATATAGATTATGCATAACCTGTTCGTATTCTTTTTCTTTAAAATAGAGTTTTTCTTGAATGCAATTAGGCTCCAATGGATAAAAATATATCGTAATATTCTCATTCCATCTCTCTTGCTTTATTAGAAATTCCACCATTTCTTTAATACTTTGTATGTTGCCTTTATCAAAGTTAAATCTTAACGTAATATGAATTCCCCGGCTCGAAAAATCATATATATTATTCACAATTCTTTCCCAAGAATCATTCTGAAGAAAATGCTTTCTCTTTTCATGTTCTTCCTTAAATCCATCTAATGTTACCTGTATATCCGAAATTCTTAAATCATGTATATCATCTATTATTTTGTCCAAATAATATCCATTTGTCGTAATTTCACAATGATAATCAATTTTGTTCTCATCAGCAAAACGAGTTAGCTCATTGCTTATTCGAACTATTAAATCCCTACAAAGTAACGGTTCGCCTCCAAACCAGGAAATATACATACGTTTCTTTCCTAATGCTATATTTTTTATATATTCAACGAGAGCTTTTTCTGTTCTTTCATCCATATAGCAAGATTTTCTTGTCTCATTTTCATAACAGTAAAAACAATACGCATTGCAATCCATCGTTGGTGCAATCACAAAGCCTACCTCATCGGATGTAAAGGAATACATGCTGATTTTTCTTTCTAATTCAAGGCATGCAATTTCATCAACTTTGTCATTTACGATAATACCCATTTCATATAACTGGCAAAGTAATTCTTTTGAATCTTCCTGAGGCGTACTACAATTGTTCAAAATTTTAAGTTCTTGACTGTCAAGTATACATTCCGACCCAGAAGAGAGATTATGTACCATCCAAAAATCATCGTCAATTTTTAATATTCTCGTATACATCGATTTTTTATACTTCATTCACATCACCTCCCTCTATTTTAACAAAAGCTGCGTATCAAAATACTGATTGTTTTTCCAATTATGATAACTCTTTTTTAAATCTTGCAGTTCAGCAAAGTTACTGCTTATATCAATATAATCGTCAAAAAAACGATCATCTGCGGTGCAACCACCTTTCTTTTCGCCTATATAAATAAGTATACATTCAGGGTTGACTTTTCTCATTGTTTGCAATACTCTATATGCTAAATCACTATTTTGAGGAGGCCAACTCATAATTATAAATCCTACTTCCCTACCGTATTTTTTTACCGCTTCAATTGCATCCATACTAATTATGTCATGGATCCATGCATGTGTTTTCCATCCTTGGTATTTGCTTGTATCATAATTTATCCACGACATATCATCTGTCGCAATAACATCAACTCCACAGCTTCGTAATGTAGATGCGTAGCTTCCTAATCCACACATAACTTCTAAAACTTTTTTCCCATTAATGATCTGAGCAAGAATTCTGCAATTTCTTTTTGTCACAACCGAAAAGCCCATTCTAAAGACAGCATATTCACGTAAATATTTGTAATTTTCTTCTTCAAATACAAAGCTTGGAATTTCCTCCACCACGAAATTATCAAAGTAGGAACAATAACTTTTTAGTGTATCCGGTATTTTACAATAATAATTTTCTATTTCTTCCAACTATGCACACCCCCAAACTTTAAAAAAAGCGTTTTTTTACAAAATCTATTCAGCTTTTATAACTTCTTCTTTTTCTATTATAGACTGATAGATATCGCACTATAATGAACACATTACAGTGGATACCAAACTTTGAGTGCGCCATCCTTTTGGACACACCCTCAAACTGAATCCCACATCGTGTACACACGATCCTACCACTGTCATACTAATTAACTCGTAGGCACTCATATTATCTTTCTACTGTTAACAAACAACATGATATTCAGATAATCCTAGCATCAACTGAGGTTGGAACTGTAATGACCAAGTTTGGATCATCTGAGTCAAATGCTCTAAACTAAGATTCAAACGAACAAATGTCTGCTCTAGTTATTGTTTGTTCATCGTCAGATGCTCCTTCCTCGGCAAGATAATTCTATCTTGGACAAGAAAGGATTGTATAGCAATACACCTTTTGCAATGATAATTACGCTTTAGAAATCAGGAGTTCCTATTTAAAGAAGATAGATTCTTGATTCCAAAACAATGGGTAGTTGAACAGTAATCTTTTTTGTTAATGCCATAATTACAACGTGCCCTTATGTGTTACAAATCATCTAAGATATGATTCATTTTTTTATAAAACAGGATGTCAGATTGACTAATAAATCTGACATCCTGCCCAATTCAATATATCTGTGCAGGTATCATACACCTACACAATTGGCAAGAACATCTGCAAGAATGGTGTAATACTGTTCTTCTGCCTGAAGTTTAGCATTTGCACCACCAAGAAGCCCCCCAATCTTTGTGAGTCCTCCAATAACACCACCAGATGCAGCAACATTTGAATTGCGATAATTCTTACTTCCACCCATGTTGTAAACATGCATAAACGCATATTTTCCCATGTGCTGAACACGAATCACAAATCTCAAATAATCGTTAGCGTGATCAGGATTGTACATTACAAGAACGTCTTCCATCTGCTTGCTAAAAAGTCCGCCTACCTTAAGCTGATCTTCTCTGAAAGCAACTGGAATGCCGTTTTCTGCAGCCTCATTTTCAATTGCCTCACGAACAGTCATAAGGTTTACATTGTTTCCATCAGGAAATCTTACCTGAGGTATCCATTCAGTGGATAAGTCTTTTTCTGAATATGCCATAAAAATTTTTCCTCCTGTTCTTTATGGTTTTTTATTTATAATTAATGAAGTCCGGTAGAACGCGTGTCTGCGTTGCTGACCTCATAATTATACTCATATCCGGGTTTACTGCCTCTGAAAAAAACTCCGCCTTTTGAGCTTTCGGCATCTACTGCTATCTTTACGATTTCTTCTAAGGCTCTAGAACATTGTTCATCATTTTTAGGAACGACAACTGACATTATCTTCAGAAGATCATTCACATAATCCAACTGTTTTCTGTTTATAATTAAATGTTTTCCAGAAGAGCGATTATATGACATTGCTTTCATTGCATCTTCATGTAGTGCAGCAAAATATTCGAATCGAACTTGCTCATCGTTCGGATTCATTGAATATGCAATTTTCGCCTCTTCAATAGCTTCACTTATCATTCCAACTACACGAAGGCAATTTGCGGCAAGGGAGTGAAATTCATAGTCACTGGGATCAATTAAAGATGCATTTTTAAACGCCTTATAGGCTTCTCCGTACTGGTTAATATCAGCATATGCAAAGCCTAATTGACGATAAATGCTCGCATCTTCCATTAATAAGCTTGCCCTCTTAAGTGCATCGATTCCTTGTTCTAAGTTACCTCCACGACGCAGCGCCTCTCCATATAAAAACCAGGCTCGTCCATTTCGTTCGTGTAATCTAACCTCTCTTTGTGCAATTTGTGCAGCATAATCATTCATATCATGATTGTATGCCTGAAAAAATTCTTCTTCCCAATTAGATTCAGCATTCTCAGTCTGATCTTCTACATTAGATTTAGGAGACTGTCTTAATTGTTCGTCATACTCCTGACGCTTACCAACATCAAGCAAAATTTTTTCTGCTTCTGCAATTTCTTTAACATGACGTTCCGCTTCAGCTCGAATTGTTACATCTGGATTATTCGCACGATTGTTCCAAACTCGTCTTGTTTTTCTAATTGCTTGCTCAATCGTTGCTTTATCAGCATTTTGAGGTATTTCAAGCAATTCATAATAATTTACCATATAACTTTTTATTCCTTTCCATAGAGTACTTTATTATATTTTTAATGCCCACTCAAAAAAATCAGGAAACAATTGCTTATAAAACGAGAACAACGTCTTTCCAGAAATACAATTCAAAACTTCTACATATCTCTGAATTTTTTCATTATCAATATTTTCTTCTGTTGCAAACATATCTCGTACTTCAGGATATAGCGATAAATAAGTACGGCGTGAATCAGCCATTAGTCCTTTATCCTCAAAAGACTCCTTATACATTTGTTTTTGAAACTGGTTTGATATATCTTCTTTTACGTAAGCAGTTTTTTCTTTATCAGTGTATATACCAAAGACAATATGAGGTTGACTTATCAAAAGGCAATCCTCTGTCCTTGAAAATAAAATGTAATTATCTATAATGTTTCCATTACTGTCTTTACTCATAATTGGTTCAGAGCAATACTCTGCTGAACATATAAAATCCGCACATTTTGTTTTCTTTATTACATCTTTTACTTGATTAACATTCATGTTGCACCTCATCTAATGATCTGACTAGTAACATTCATCCCAACAAATGTTCTCATACACTCTTGAATTTCCCAAGTAGGATATTTCACAGTGCCTTGATTAGAATCCAAAATATAAAATGCTGTGATGTCCCCATACTTGTTTTTTTCCACACTTGTGATTGTTACAGCATGGCCCTTTCCATAATTCGGAGGGCTGTTATAAAATGCACCGGCATCAACATCTATTATTACACCGCGTCCCTCAGAAACCCATTTCCCAATTTCATTTATCGTATCTATACTTGCTTTCCCGTCTGCATCTGTCTTTACATTCCAAACACTGCTGCTAATACCAAAATAATCTAGGATTTGTTGCCTTTGTTTTGGAGTGGTTCCGCCACTTGCAGACGGATTAAATGGATTTACTGAGCATAACTTTGATGCGAAAATTCCGCCTTGCATATTAGCTGCATAATCAATAACTTCTTTCTCTCCAATATTGACGCCTGACAAACGTAATATATTGGCAATTGAGCAAAGTCCACATGTACCTTTAAAATTTTCATAAGCACTTCCTTGTTTTGAATAAAGATACTTATCAACTTCTAAAGGAGAATCATATACTTCCATTCCCGCCATATTCTTCGTAAATCCATATTGTGTAGATACCAAATCTCTGGGTGTTGATCTAGTCGGCTCTAATGGGTCTTTATAGTCATTTGGTTCACTATTTGAAAAATTGTCAATTGATGCATTATCTATCGAACTAACTCCATGATGTGAAATAATATGATTTTGAAGCCATTTTTCTCCACTAGCAATCACTGATGTTAGTGACTTTATTGATAGATCAATTTTTCGCAGTGTTTCTTGATAGCAATTAACCATATTTTTATAGCTACTTTGTGAACTTCCCTGAAGAGAACTCATCGCAACCATAAGAATTTGTTTGAGTTGTTGAGATTGAGTATTAAGGAGAGAAACCGATGCTTTAGCATCCGATACAATACTTGCGATATTTTGTTCCACCTGTTGTAACTCGCTCATATTTTCTCAACCTCCTTTTACTCTTTCAGTGTCTTACTTTTTTTAGAATAAGTTTTGGTGAGGTTTCCCCACACCAATCTTTTCCTGCTTTTGAAGCTTCTATTAAAGCTTTAACTGCCTTGTATAAATCCTTTTGAGCTAAAATAAACAAACAATATACGTTTTTTACAGAAGAATCATTTGATCCATCTGCAAGTGAATTAAAAACTGTATTAAATCTTCCTATACTTTCTGCATACCGAGCAAGATTGCATGCGTCTTTTTCTGCTTGTACAGCTATTTCTTCTACAGCCGATATGAGTTCTTCATATTGGCTCATTATTATGCCTTTCCTGCCCACTCTTTAGCCGCATTTGCAGCGGCTTGGAGTGAAGCAGAAGCGTTTTTTACGGCCTGACTTGCTTGTTGGAATGAAGCAATCATTGTTTTATCTTCTCCTGAAGAAGTTCCCCCAATCGCGCTATTTACGGCTGCTATATTTTTTTCAAGGTTAGTTGCTAACTGAGCAAGCTGGCCAGCTGTCGAGGCAGCCTGCTGTCCAATCTGATTTACTTGTTGTTTAATTTGTGAAATAGATGATGCCATTGCTTTGTCCTCCTATGTTTTCATTAAATGTTTTTTCTATACTTGCGTTTTAATTCTTCTAATAATGAGGCTCCACGTGATTTTTCCAATGCCTCAGCCTCTTCTTTTCGCTTTCTTTCAGCCTCTGTGGCTGACAAAGCCCTTGCGGCTCTTTGCTTCGCTTCTAATTGCAATTGTCTTTGTTTTTCAGCCACAGACTCTTGTTTTTTTAACAGAAACCACTGCTGAATTTTTTTTGCTTCATTTTCCTGAATTTTTATGCACTCTTTCCACCCTTCATCTGTATAAGATGGTCGTTGAGCCTCTGGTCTTCGCAATCCCATATAGGAACTACAACTTTCTCGGATGCTTCTATATTGTTCATCAACAATCTGTCGTGCTTTTCGTAATTCAGACATCGTTTGCAAATACGCATTTTCGGTTTGGGCAACTTTGTTACGTTCTTCCTGTGCAATACCACTTTGTGAATCGTCTTCAGCGGAGGTTAAGGATATTAATTCGGAAACATAACTTTGATATTTCTTGAAAAATTCATTTTTACTCAAAGCTCCATCCCTCCGATTCTATGATTCCACACATTCGATTATTCATCGGCATGAGTGGAAGAACAACTTCATCTGAAGGTAATTCCGAATTATCATGAACATATGCGCGATTTTCTCTTACACTCCATGATATGAAGGGTCCAAGAACGTCTCTTGATGTATCCGTATCCATTCTCAAAAGAATCTTAGTTTCAAAATATCCATCATTACCAAATCCCAAATGTGTTTTATATGTACTTTCGTTAGCCCACCAACAAATAAAATGGACTCCTTGTGTTCCGTATTTTAACAACTGTTGAAACGTATCTGCACCAGATTCTCCACAGAGATTTATTTCCGTAAAATTGGAATACCGATCCATACCTAAGCAAAAAATATATGTATCTTCTTCAAGTGCGGAATCCCCAATTTCTTGTTTAAAACCAGATAACCAATCAATTGCTTCTGTTGAATCAACCTGTTCTACAGGATATCCAAAACGTTCCATTAATTGTAACCATCTACTAATATTGCTATTTGCATATATGTCCTGTCCCAAGCCATTAACAAGAACAAACCTGCCATTTCCTTCTGGATGTTGTAATGCAAGTGAAACACCCATTCCTTGAATCATTCCTACTGCCATATTATGCTGACCAGGAATAATTCCTTCACCATGAAGATTTTCAGCAGACCCTATAATTGCTATATTTTTTCCTATATCGTTCGTGAATGGTATAGAGATGACATCCCTATTTACTGACAGTTTTATTCCTATTGGGATATGCACTATACCTGAATTTTCTGCAGACTTTCTCCATTTTTTTACTTCTGGCATTATCATAGAAAAATTCATATAATCTTGCCGTGTAAAAATTTCAGGATACTTATTTTCAAACTCATCACAAAATAGTTGTCTTAATTTTTCCGTTTCCTTTGGTTCAGCAAAAGCAACTGTAAATTTACGATTAGAATCCACCGCACCATAATTTTCATTAATAACAGCCTCGCCTCTTACTCTCAGTTGAGCAGCTACATCATTTCCAATTCCAAATAAAGCATATGACTCAGAAATAGTATTCTGAAGTGCTATTCTAACCGGGAACTGCGCATATATTCTTTCATCTTTACCAAGTAAACCGGCAGCTCCATTTATTGACTGAGAAGCTAACACAACATGAATTGCACAGGCACGTCCTTGCCTAACAAGATTTTCCAATAAAGCTGACGCTTCTTCAGAAATATCATCATTTGTTTCAAACAATTTCTGATACTCATCAATCACCAACATAATCCTAGGAATAATTTTATTAGGGAATTTTTTTCGATAACTCTCATATCCTTTTGCACCACCATCAGGAGCATTCCTAAATAGCTCTGCCCTATGCAATCTTTCCTTTTCTAAATCTTTAAGAACTGCTAAACCAACATCTCGGTCACTTTCAAGTCCCAGCATTCTTGCATGTGGGAGCCATGATTTCGTATTTCTATTTGCATATGGTTTAAACGTTAATCCATCTTTAAAATCCAAGAGATACAATTCCAATTCATTTGGGCTATATCTCCAACAAAGACTATGCACCATAACTTCAAGAAGGTTCGATTTTCCTTTTCCTACTGCTCCTGAAATCAAAATATTATGATGTTGACTTACTTTGTCACCAATACATACTGAGATTGTATCAAGACCGCTCTTGCCCAAATTAAATACAATATTATCTGTAGAATCTTCAGTCCACATTTGATTCATACGTTCAATCTGTTTAAATGGGATTGTAATAACGGAGGATTTTTTTGTATCTTCTATCAACTTTGACACAGATTTAGATATATCCTCAGCTGATTTTACAGGAAACTGACAGGATACTTTTTTTCGTCCAAATGCATCCGAATACCAGCTATCACCTTCGAATTTAAATACATTAAATTGAGTCAAATTAGTAAATTCAGTATCTACAAAAGATTTTGTTTTACTCAAAAGTAAAATTCCAATTCCAGCCCTCGGGCCATTATTAAAAATACGAATTAGCGACTCTTTAAATTCTCTGTCATTTGATTTTGGTAAATCTTGAATTACAATAAGTTGCAATCTACCTACGGGCTGTTGAGCTGCTTGTCTCAACTCAACCAGAGAGTCATATCTTCCTTGAAGCAATGAGTCTACCTGAACTAGTTCCTGTGTAATGCCAAAAAAGAAATCGCTGATATCATTTATGTTAGTTAACATTTGAAAATCAGGTATTCTAGTAAATGCAGAAAATTCTGGTCTTAACTCCGGATTGATAACTGTAACTGCAATTTGTCCTGGAGCAGTTTGTAATAATGTTTCTAAAGCAAATTGAAGACCTATCGTATGGCATTCATTGCCTTTGCTCTTAAGCATAATATTTTTTTCCCCAATAAAAGGAATAATGCACGGAACCGATGTGTCTGAAAAAATCATTTTTTTGATATTTTCAACACATAACTTTCCATAATTCAAATATTCTGCAACGTTGATTACAGTATTATCTTCTTGATTTATCTCTCTGCTTACCTCGTTCAACTTATGTAGAGTTGCCATCAAATTGTTAACAGATGATGTTGCAGACTTGCTCTTTTCGCGTGCAAATTGTTTTCTTATAATTTCACGTTGTTCTTCACGCTTTTTATTTGCTTTATTTTCTTCTTGCTCTATTGCATAAAGGCTGTGTTGATATGCAACAGCAAATTTATCGAATAGCTGACCAATACTGTCCATATTTGTGGCTCCCTCCTTTACGCAATTTTTTTCAATCGTTTATCGATTTTCAGAGTCCTTAACTGCAACTACAACATCTTCCGGTCTAAACACTTTATCCTTAATCAAATATCCATTACGGACAACTCTTACCACACTTTTTTCCGGATACTCTTCTGTTGCAACAACAGTTCCAACGGCATTATGATATCTTGGATCAAAAATGGTTGATTGTTCCATCCGATATATTTCACGTCTTGCCAGTAAATCTAATATTTCGTATTCTACTGATTCGGTTAAGCTGTCAATTTCTGTCTGAGCATCTATACGATCACAAATAAGCAAAATCTCTTTTATGAAACCATATAGAGCTTTATCATCTAATTGTTTTTGAAGTTGCTCGTTTTGATCTTTCAATTGCGCAAGTGATGCCATTTTCACCTTGTCATCCATTAGCCTTCGAAGAAATAAATCTTTTAAAGCAACAACTTCATCGTATGTTTTATTTAATAATTCATCACTCATACTAGAATCCTCTACTTCATTATTGAATGTCCATTTCACTAACTCTCTGCATAGCGTTCTTTATTTCATCTTCGTCTAAATTCATCAAACGATCAATTTCAAACTTGCCAACAACAGCACCTTTAGTCTCATCAAACAATTCAACATAAACTGTTTGATCAATATCGTATGCATAAGATACAGTAAAAGGAGCTCCCTTTGGATAAGGCGGAACTGGAATTTCTTTAGAGCCAATTTCAGTAACATAACGAACTTCTCTATCTTCACCCTGAGTCACTCGAACAAGAATTGCCGTTTGCTGATCCACTACCGTCCTTGCATGTTGCTCACCTTTAGTAGGAATTTTTGTGTTTTTAGGAATGACAACAAAGTTTTCTTCCTGATCGTGATCATTCAAAAGAATGACTCCTAATGCTTGTGATGTTACATCAGATACATTAATGGTAATAAGTTCACCGCCTATTACCGCAGGAACACCACTTCCCTGCTCAATTTCATTTGAATCATTAACACTAACATATGCTTGAATTGCAGCTCCAAGTGCAACCGCTTCATCTGGATTGACATTGAGTTCTGGATTCTTCCCAGATAGTTCAGTCATCATTTTCTTTACCATAGGCATACGAGTCGATCCACCAATTAATAACAAATGGTCAATATCGCTCCAACTTTTTCCGGCATTCTCCATCGCATCCTCAACCAATTCCTTTGTCGTGTTTAAAAGATCTTTTGTTCTGTTTTCAAACTCATCTCTGGTCATCTTAATTCGAATGTGTTTCCCATCCACAGTAAGCATGATTGATGTTTGTGCTACAGTTGTTAAACTCTTTTTAGCAATTTCTGCTTTTTCTCTAATCTCTGCAACTAACAGGTCATCAGTTCTAACATCCCTATCAATTCCCTGTTCTTTTATTTGTTCAAAAACATACTCTGCAATACGATTATCGAAATCAAAACCTCCGAGATTTCGATTACCATCAGTTGCCAGCACATCAAAATCTCCATTGTTAACTTCCATGATAGTTACATCAAAGGTTCCACCACCCAAATCGTAAACCAACACCGTTCCATTTTTGTTTTGACTGAGACCATATGATAATGCTGCGGCTGTAGGCTCATTTAACACTCGTAACACATTCATACCTGCAATTTGTCCGGCTTGACGTGTTGCAGTTCTTCTTGCATCATCAAAATAAGCAGGAACCGTAATCACTACATCAGTTACTTCATGGCCTAATGCTACCTCAGCATCATTTTTTAATTTTTTTAAAATTACCGCCGAAATCTCTTCCGCACTATATGAATGACCATTAGCCGATTCAAATCGCCAGTTAGGATCACCCATTTGTCTTTTTACAAATTGAACAACATCTAACGGTGCTGTTGAAGCAGAATGTTTTGCCATCTCACCAACCAGTGGCTCTTCTCCTGCATCTGTTGATGGGAACAAAACGACAGATGGGGTTATGTTTTGTCCTTCAATATTAGGTAAAATTGTTGGATTTCCATCCTGCATGATTGCCACCGCAGAATATGTTGTTCCTAAATCAATTCCAATAGCCGATCTCATTTAAAATTCCTCCGTTATACAGCTGCCGAATACGAATTATCTGTACCAATTAATCTTTTATTCCATCTGGCACTTCGACAATGGTATGAAGCAGCTTTTTCGTTTTTTCATTACTGTTAAAATACAGTATTAACGCCATATAGATTTGCCAAGACATTTGTTTTTTCTTAGTTTCTATTGTGCTATACGTTTGGCGTGATATCCCAATGACCAAAGCTAACTGTTCTTGTGAAACTTCAGCCTTTGTTCTCAATACGGTTAGTTGATCAGTGAGTGACCGTATTAATTCTTCTTTTTTTATTTGGTCATACACAAAATAACTTCCCACGTTTATTCCTTTCTTCGTAGTTTTTTCATTACGCAGAGTGTTTTACTCTATGAAAAACAAGCCATTTCCTTCGATATTACGGGGAAATGGCTCTAAATCTGACGATTTATTTGACGGCTAATAGATCAGAAAGCTTATTCATATTTTTCTGTTTTAGTTCCATTGATGGGTGGACATATCGGTTTAATGTTATGTTTACAGACGCATGTCCTAAAATTTCGCTTAAACTTTTAATATCAAATCCAAGTTCGATGCACCTGGTGGCAAATGTGTGTCGTAGGGCATGGAAGTTTGCCGGAGCAATGCCAGCCTTCTTAATTGTAGATTTGAATCTGTTCTGCATGGTACGCGGCTCCACGTAGAGGTTTGTCTTTCCAGTTAGAAAATATGTATAAGGTGCATTTTGGCGTTTCTGCAACATAAGCAGGAGCTTGTCCGGAATAGGAACATCTCTGACAGAACATTCACTCTTAGGAGCAGAAATAATGATTTCCGACTTATGATCTGAATTACCTTTAACTTGAATTCTCTGCATTGTTTTATGAACATGGATGCAATTGTCTCGAAACGAGATATCTTCCCATTTCAATGCACATACTTCTCCTACACGGAGTCCGGTATAAAGACTTAAAAGTATTCCAATATCTGTGTTACTTGATTCTTCTAACAAATATTCTGTTAACAAGGATTGTTCGGCTTGACTGAGTATTCTCATCTGCTTTTGTGGCTGCTTAACATTTAAGCCGTTGAAACTGATAAGTGTGCATTGTTTTGTCTCTGCTGTGAACTCAAATATATTTTTCATAACAGAAATAATGCTGTTAACGGTCTTAGGGGCAAGACCAGCATTATTTCTTCCGCTGCTCGTCAGCAATTTCGATATGTAAGCCTGAATATCTGCCCTTGCAATATCTGTAATATTTCGCTGTCCAAATTCCGGCAACAGATGATTATTAAGGATATTTATATATTTCACAGTGCTGGATTCTTTCCACTGCGATTTGTTTGCCTGTATCCATTCATCAGAAGCTCTGGAAAATGACCAAATTAATAACTCTGAAGCTATAACGGGTACCGCAGAGGTGTTTAACGCAAGGCGAGCCTTAGCATCTGTTAGCTTAATTTTCACTTCCTTATATGAGTGAGCAAATACATATCCATATTTTACTTTGCCATTGACTCGATCTCGAATATATCGTCCTTCCCATCTGCCGTCTTTTCGTTTGTAAATGTTTTCGCCTTTTCTCGGCATAATATCACTCCTTTCATGACCCTATTATTGACGGCGGATATATCATCATATACAAATCAAGTAAGGTAATTTTGTACAACGCAACAAAATTACGTTCAAGAATATGACGACATATTGACAAAATAGGCGACAAGTTGTAAAATCTTTATTAGTTACTTTGATATTATGTCACTAATATTGTGATTCACAGAGTAAAACACTCTGCGAATAATATACACTTTGCTTCTTCATCCGTTTTGGTGTTGCCAGAACGGATTTTTTGCGTTTATATAAATCACTCTGCCGGACAATAATGTCAAGTCATAAAAATACCCCACAGCAATCGCCATAGGGTATCTGTCAAAATATTCTTTTTATCTCCACGGTTGTCTGCGATTTGAACAGCACCTCGAATCGATCCTCATGCACCGTTATTTTCTCAAGCAATTGTCTGACCAGTCTTTCATCGTATTCCGTGATTTCCGATTTCTGTTCTGCAAGAAACTGCTGCATTTCAGCCACTCGTTTCTTTATTCCTTCTCGCTCTGCACTTTCAACCATTACTCCATGCTTTTGTTCTCGCAAGGCTTCAATCTCATCAGCAAGATCATCGTAGTTCTGTCTTGCATTGGCTTTCTTTAGCAGTTCCTTTTGAAGTTCCAACAATCTGCTGTCAATTTCCCGAACTGCGTTATCGGTACTCTCAGACAATATTTTCTCAATGTTCTCCTGCAAGCCTTTTATCATATCTTCTCTGCCGCCCAGAGCCTTATTGATTGCCTTGACTGCAGCATCTTGGAGTTCTGCTTCACTGATGGTTGGTGCATCGCACTTGTCTGGGCCAAAATCAACTCTGGTGCAGCATCTCCATACGGTGGAATGCTTTCCTCTGTTGTTCCATGCAATCCTGCGATAAATATCTCCGCACTTGGAGCAGCACACAATACTGGAAAGCGCATATTTACTGCTGTACACTCTCTTCTTTCGATTTTCTCCACTATGAAGATTCGATCTTCGCACCATTTCTTCCTGTACTCTCATAAAAATTTCCCTTGGAATAATGGCTTCATGGCTGTTCTCCACATAGTATTGCGGCACAATGCCTTTATTCTTTACTCGCTTTTTATTCAGAAAATCCACCGTATAAGTTTTCTGCAGAAGGGCATCTCCAATGTACTTCTCATTTTTAAGAATCTTGTGTAGGGTTTCCGGTCTCCACTTTTTCTTGCCTGCACCTGTTAGGATACCGTCAGCTTCCAGTCCTTTTCCAATCTGCTGAAGGCTCGCACCTTCCAGGTACTCTCTGTAAATACGTTTGACCACTTCTGCCTCGGTTGGTTCTACAATCAGATGTCCATCTTCGTCTTTGGTAAATCCAAGGAAACGATTGTGGTTGATGCTCATCTGCCCGTTCTGGTATCGATACTGCAGTCCCAACTTTACATTCTGTGATAAACTCTGACTCTCCTGCTGTGCCAGGGAAGCCATAATTGTAAGAAGAACTTCTCCCTTGGCATCCATCGTATTGATATTTTCTTTTTCAAAGAACACGGGAATATTCTTTTCTTTTAGCTGTCTTATGAATTTCAGACAATCCAACGTGTTTCTTGCAAATCGGCTGATAGATTTTGTGATGATCATATCGATTTTTCCATCCATGCACTCATCAATCATTTTATTAAAGCCTTCTCGTTTCTTGGTGTAGGTACCACTGATACCGTCATCAGAAAATATTCCGGCAAACTCCCATTCCGGATTCTTCTTAATATAACTGGTGTAGTGTTCTACCTGTGTTTCATAGCTTGTTGCCTGCTCATCACTGTCTGTGGAAACACGACAGTACGCTGCTACTCTAAGCTTTGGTCTTTCCTCTTCTCGCACCGTATTTCCTACCCGCCTCCTTGCAGGAATCATGGTGACTGTTCTAGTTGTTTCCATTCGTATGTTCCTCACTTTCAATCAATCCATATACATACTCTGCTTGTCTAAATGAATCAGAATATTTTGTTTCAGCAGGTCTGAAGGTAAACGCCTTGACAGGTATTTTCTCTTCCGATGTCTTTAATTCCTTGGTTCTTCCAAGTCCTATAGCTTTCTCCTGTCTGAGTTTCTCTGCCTTATCAAAGGTTTCCTTATCAATAATCTGCGGATAATAGTCATCACCCAGGTAGTGCTTATTTCTAAGCATTCTTCCAGCACTGCCGTGGTATAGTTTCATTCCAGCGAGTTCTGCTGCCTTTGTAAGTGCCTTGCCATCTAGGTAATGTCTAAACAATGCCCTTACTTGAGCAGCCGTTTCTTCATTGATTACAGCTTTTCCATCAACAATGTCATATCCATATGGTGTACATCTCATTTATCTCACTAACCTTTCCTTTAACTGCAATCCGCATTTCAAATGAAAGACTGCACACTCCCTGCTTTCAATCACAATTTTATCTACAAAATCACTGAACATCTCATCTTCAAAATGTTCAATCATATGCCCTTTTGCTGTAAACTGCATCAATTTTTCCAACTCCTGCAGCTTGGTTCGATCTCCGCCAATATCCGAAATCAAACTTTTCTTTTCCGCAAGAAGTCTTTCTTCTTCTATGGCAAGTGCCGAGCATTCTTCATTATAAATGGCAGGCTCCAGAATACCCTGTGCTGCCAAGCATACTAATGTCTGCTTTTGCATGGCTGTATTCTCAATCTCCTGATCAATCCGTCTGATCTTATTCAGCTTATCCTTATCGTCTGTATTCTTTAAGGATCCAAGCAATGGTTTCAAAATCTTTTGATGCCCAAATACCAGCTTATTGATCATAGTTACAAATACATCATGGATTGCAGTTTCTTCCACATAGAGCATGGAACATGCATGTCTATTTTCTATGTGCTTTCCACATGTCCAGGCAATGTAGTTTCCACTTGGCTTATAATGGCTCCGTCTCTTAAATGTAGTTCCACATTCTCCGCACCTAATTTTCCCCGATAAGGTATATCTATTTTGATACCTTGATGTGTTAGTTCCATTCCCTTTTTCTGCTGCTCTTTGAGCAAGCACACCCTGAACTCTTTCAAAATCCTCGTGGCTGATAATGGCTTCATGATGATTTTCGCAAAAGAACTGGTCAACCTCACCATAATTCGTATGTCGGTTGAAACTGTCATCTGTATAGGTCTTTTGAAATAAAACATCGCCCGTATACTTTTCGTTTGTCAGGATTCCGTTAACTGTTCCGCCATGCCACTTGCCATTCTTTTGGGTTGGAATATGATCCGCATTCAGCCTCTTGGCTATTGTGTACGTTCCTGTCCCTGCCAGACATTCAGCAAATATTCGTTTTACCACTTCTGCTTCTTCTGGAACAATCCTCATCTCACCGTCTATATTTGCGTATCCATAAGGCGGATAGGAAATAATAAATGTTCCATTCTGGTATCGTCTTCGGATGCTCCACTTTGAATTTTCTGAAATCGATACGGATTCACTTTCGGCAAGACTGCTGAGAATAGAAAGCATCAATTCACTTTCCATTGAGCCTGTATTTATATTTTCTTTTTCAAAGAAAATGAAAACTCCAAGTTCTACAAGTCTTCTGACCATTTCCAGGCAGTCTGTGGTATTTCTCGAAAATCGGCTGATAGACTTTGTAATAATAAGGTCTATCTTTCCATCCTCGCAGTCTCTAAGAAGTGCCTGCAGTCCGTCTCTGACTTCTGCCTTGGTACCCGTGATTCCTTCATCATAATATAGCCCTGCATATTCCCAATCATCATTTGATTGGATATAATCCTCGTAATGCAGCTTCTGTGCATCAAGGCTTATCAGCTGTTCATCACTGGATGTGGATACTCTGCAGTAGGCGGCAACTCTTGTCTTTTTCGTTTCAACAGTTGCTGTTGTTCCTATTTTTGTTATTCTTTTCATCAACTCACCTTCCTTCCGTGGTAGTAACATTAACCCGTACTATTCGATATTTATCAAGTTATATTCGGCATAATCTTGGCTAAATAAGGACAGAATTTTTCGCGGTTTAAGGCTGTGATTTTGTTGAATTCGTCATCAGAAATAAGGCTATGATTTCGCATATCTTCGAGTATCTTTTGTGCCTGGTAATAGTCATATTCATGCTGTATATCATCGTTTGTTAATGCAGATGGCTTTGTAATAAATGATCTGCCTTCATCTATTTGTGTTACTTTATTTTCTTCCATAGATAGTCGTTCTCCATTTCCGAGAGAACTTACAGTCATTCCCTCTACCCATAAGCGAAATGAGAGAACATATCGAACCCCTAAAAGGGCAAAAAAATAATGCCCGTCAGAGATTTAATTCTCCAACGGGCATTATCAAACACACAATATTTATTTCAAGAGTTCGTTGACCCTCTTCTGCACAGCAGAATAATCATATCCTGCAGCTTTCAACTTCTGCTTTCTTTCTTCTCCATTACTCCATTTTCCCTGGATAACTTCTCTGGCAAGTTCCTCAATCGACTTGGATGGTGTTTGTGCAGATGTAACTTTGCCGCCTACTATGCAGTAGGAAGGATTGCAAAGCCAAATCCATCCTGCACCACTCTTAAGTCTTCCCCAGCCATCTCTTACTTCAACGATTGTAAAGGTTCCCTTGCCAGTCTGACCATTTACCTTGCCATTCATAGAAGGCTCACTTCTGTAATTCAAATCATCAATGATGACCTTTACCAGAAATGGAACAGTAGGAAATGTTGTCACGGTATCCGGATTCTTTACAGGCGCATCTGCTGCCTTTCCATCAAACTGTGTCAGATTCCACTTTTCAATGATGGAGCAGAGTTTCTCTACATAAGTAAGGCTTGTAGCATATCCACCATCCTTGATAAGTTGTGCTGCTTTCTTATAGTCAGTGCATCCCTTTAGACCTACATAACGAAGCTTATCTCCATTCTTAGCTCCAAGCAGATATGCTGAATGGTCTGCGACAGATTTCTCCACAGATGGATACTTTCTGAAATCCGCTGTAATAGTTACATAAGAACCATCCTTGTTCTGCTCCTGTGTTTTCTTCGTATAAATACTCTTGCCATCCCATGCAGAGCCACTCCAAGTATTGCCGGATAAGGATTTCTTCATGCCAAAGCAGTTATTGGCATTCTGTGCAAGTTCACTTTTTCCATATCCGCTCTCAAGAATAAACTGTGCTGCAGAGACAGATGCAAGTACACCACCTGATTTCATATCCTTTCGACATAATTCTCCGATTTTCGACACGGCATCCTTTTCGGAAAGTCCTGCAAACACTGTAGCTTGTGTTCCATTACTTGGAGCAGATGATCCACCCATCTTAGCTTTGACATCCTTGCGAAATCCATCCATTGTGTAACTCATACCCAGACCGCTCCAAAGATGCTCCGGGTCACCATGGTTTGATGCGATGCCTCTCGCATGACCTTCTCTATGGGATACAATCACACCATCTGCTAACGGATTAAGTCCAAACTTCTCACATAGCATAGCAAATAACTCTACTGCTGTATTATAAGTTCTTGCAGCACACGCTTTTGCCTCTGCCATATCAGAACAGGTAAAAGAAGAGCCTGTCGTATACTTGATACAAGCAGGTTCACACATTTCCACACCGATATGAGTATCATTTGATGAGCCTCCACCATGCCAACCCCTGTGGTTCCACGGAAGTGTCTGATAAGCCGTTCCGTCTAAAGCATCAATAAAACCATGCACACAGGCACGGTCATAAGATGCCTGATTCCAGCTGTTTATAAATGCAGATGCCCTTGGCTGTGGGCATCCAACTGAGTGTAACATAAGTCCTTTGACTGTAATCTTTCTCCCTGCTTTATAACAAGGATTGTTTGTTAAAAAATGCTGTACTAAATTCATGTTAATCCTCCTTCTCGTCATCTGTTCCATCCGCACGGTCATGTAGCTGTGCAAGGATATCCTTTAGTTTCTGTGGGATTGGAAGTCCCAAATGTCCTGCGTTCTCAAGCAGACTCACACCTTCATTAGAGATATAAAAGAAAATGACTGCCGTTCTAAGTACACTGCCTGTACCAATCACCTGAACATCTAAGATGTTGGCAATTCCTACAAGCAAGAAAATAAGTACCTTACGGCAGATTCCTCGAAATCCAACCTCACTGGATAAGGTGTGGTCACTCACTGCACACATCACACCTGTGATATAGTCGATTACCACAAAGGCGATAAGTGCAAAAAGCAAACCATCACATCCTCCCAAGAACCATCCGAGCCAACCTCCGATGGCTGTAAAAACCAACTGAATCATGTTCCAAAATTCCTTCATAATGAGTTCCTCCATTTCTAAAAATTTGTATGAAAAAAGCAGATGCCCGAAATGGGAATCTGCCTGTTTCCTAAGTTATTCCTTTGTTTCTGTTAATGTGTATGTGATTTTCATCGTCTTATCCGCTGTCTTAATTACGGGAGTTCCAAGATTATTGATGGTGGCAAGATACGGTGTATATAAGAAAAGTTCCTTGTAATTCCTATACTCGCTATATCGATACACCCACTCTCTTAGCATATAGGTCTTATATCTTGCCATCTGACTGATTCCCCATGCACAATAGCTTTGATGACCGATACCATTGATTTTCTGCATTGGTTTTCCATCCTCAAAATACCACCCGTTGATAACAATATCATCATCAACGATATAGGTATACTCGTTGCTGCTGTTATAAGTCCAATCAGAAATTCTCTCTAAGTTTGCCACATTAGTAGTATCCAATCGATACAGCTTACTATTATCACTTGATACACATATCAGCCATTTTCCACTCATACCAATACTGTAAAAATCACTTACCCCACTTGGTACAGCAATCTTCTGCGTGGTACACTTTCCATCCTCAATCTTGTCCATATAGAACTCGTAGCCGACATGATTAAACTGTTCCGCATTATAGGAAATATGTGAATACTTCTGATTTGTCTTTCTTGCAATTGCATACCAACATCCATCTGCTCCATGAAAGAAATGTGACCTTACATTGGCATTATCTTCGGAAGGGCAATCATACTCTCCTTTTGACGGAGACCCCGTTCTATGAATCCAATAGGGATAATGTCCCAAATCAATCTCCACAGTTTCTGATGCCGTAAAAGCCTTCTGTGAAATTAAATTCTCAACAAGACCTGCATGAAGATACTCTTCCGGGATCTTCTTTAAAATAGCAGTTTTCGAATTATTCCTTGTAATTAGTTCTAAACGATATCCCTCTTTGATGAAGGTTCTCTTGTTTTGTCTGTAACTTTCATCGTCATAAGATGAATTCTGAGAAGAATATGTTCCCAATCGTATCAGATAATTATTTCCATTCTCCTGTCCGATTCCTGCAATCCTATTTGTTAGAGCAATGGCTGATATTGTTCCATTTGCCTGTGAAGTTGCAAAGTCCCACACATACTTAAAGCCACCATCCACATATTTGCTCTCCGTAAGATTTCTGCTGCCTCTTCTAACATCAGTAGTATTATTGGCATCACTTGATGCGTAGCCAATCAGCGGATTTGAAAATGGAGCATAGATATTGTCTACTCGCTCTTCCAATGGATCTTGATATAAAAGAATGCCGCCTGTTAGCTTATCAATAATGGGCATCATCCATTTTTCTCCATTCTGACCATCAAATGAGGTATTGTCATAAAGTATACCGAGGATATTTGTATTAAAGATATCTGTGAGTGCCTCTGTTACCATATTATTATCTTCGTAAACTTCCTTTTCGCCTGTATGCACATCCGTTAATTCAATTACTGTTTTTCCTTTTAACATCGCTATTCCTCCGTATTCAAATAATCTGTGATTACATTGTTGATGTAGCCATCTGCACCACTAAGCACAAATCTGTATTTCAACATTCCAGTAGTTGCTTTCTCTGCCCAGGCATCAGAACTGATTCCCTCAAGTGCTGCCTTGGACATTCCAGATGTTTCTTCTGTAAATTTAACCCAATTATTATTTACATAGCCAAACCAGTTCTCTCCATCATCAAATGACACAGCAAACAGGCATTTCTCATCACAGTCACAAGTGACCTTCTCAATGCCAAGAATACTATAATCTGACATATTTATATTTTCTGAATAAAGCACTTGTGGTTTTGGCACTGCCTTGTACTTTAAATTCATATCTGGGAATCGGTTCATTGAATCATGCCAATAAAGAATCGTAGGATTTTTAAGTCCTATCAGCATATTCCCATCCGGCAAATCTGGGATTCCATAGGTTTCAAACACCTCTGCAGTAAGTTCTGTCTCTTCAATTGGTGTAAGTTCTTCTTCCACTATTGTGTAATAAATCCCTTCATCATCTTTAAACAGATATCTTCTGTTATATGGATCTAGGAATGAAGGCGTTAGATCCGAAAGTTCATAATCGTTTCCTACATCATCTTTATGTAAGAATGTGACTACTTTTCCCTTTGCTATCGAGAATGAGATATTCTTGGATTTTGTATAAAGCACACACTCGCCAAGGTTTGATGGATTGCTTGGTGCTTCAACGATATTTAAGACAATATCTCCTGTATCAAAAAAGACTGCATCCCAGACCAATCTGGTACTGTCATTAAAACTGCCGTGGACATTATAGCCTTCCCATCGAATTCGGAAGAACTTGTAGTTTGAAAGCAGCGTTCCTTCTTCTCTCCTTAATGTAAAAACATCTGCATCCCTTCTGCTGATTCTCAATTGTTCCGCATTCTGTCCCATTCCAATCCATGTGTTTCCACTGACAAAGAATGTATTTGCTGTTGTTTCTCTAAACTTGAACCAATCAACTCCGACAACGGTATCCGTGCCATCATCGTTTTGGCTGTTATTTCTTATAATCTGCATATTATCTACAGATTCAAAGATGTCCCCAATCATTACATAATCAGCCATTTCGCACCTCCAATTCTTCTATTTTTTCAAACGCATCCAACCCAAGTTCAAAAGATGCCATTAAACCTTTATCCATCTCTTCCACTGCACCAGCAATCCTATCAGTGAAGGAAGATTCCAGTATTATCTTTTCTTCCACCAACTTACTGTATTTGGTGTTTGCGATAGTCTTGGCTTTTAGCTTATGCTTATTTACAAATGGCGCTGTCACAAATGGCAGGATTTCTACTTCTGTGAGTTCCTGGAATGGTTCTGTCTGAATAGTCAGTGAAATTGCTCTGCCTCTATCCACCATCACGATATCTCCACCAGAGAGACTATAGTTCTTTCGCAGCTTAAACTGCGAATCATCCTCCACATAGGCTCTCGCATACACCATTTTGTCTTTGTCCGCTGTTTCAATCACATCTCGTACAATCGGAACGAAGAACGAAATATTATCATAAAGTTCTGGAATCATAAGACCTCTCATTGTGATGGATTCCATGTTCTGCGTGATGCCTTCTTTCTTTGGTGTTATAAGTGCAGCCGTAACATGATCGTGAAGAATATTTGTACGAAGACCAGAAAGTTCAATCAGCTTGATTTCCTCATCTACAGTAATTCGACCATCCCATCTCTCCTGCGCACCAAGCCCCTGTCCTGAAATAGTGGCCATAGCATTTTGTGGTTCAATGGCTGCCGTACCATTTGAAAGTTCTATCAAAACCTCAAATGTATGGAGTTCATTAGTCTCCATCTCGATGATAGGATAATACAAATTCAGCAGATGCTTTCCCGAGAGCCACGTTTCTGTCGGATGAAACTGCTCCACCTCTTTTCCGTCAAGCACATAATAAGCTGTAAGAACTGTCTTTCCATCCTCATTCCAATTGACCGGCAATGAGATAACTTTGCTCTCATCACCAATTTCAAGGGTAGTTTCTGCTTTTATATTTCTTGCCACTGACTTTGATTTCACATCAAGAATGACTTCTCCATGAAATTCTGCATTTGTCTCATCTCCAGATGCAAATTCAATATTGATGATGGATGTCTTTTCTGCTGCAAGGTCTATTTTCAAAGCATTTACATAAGTATAGATGCTTAACTTATTCTCATTGATGGAACTCTCAAGACCTGCGATATTTTTATCATTCTTGCTCTTAGCATTGGCAAGCCTTGGATTTTTACCCACACACTTGATGGTCTGCTTTCCGTTGATCTTCGTATTGATGGATGTGATTGCAGACCTCTTGGATTCGTCTGCATGACCGCCAGTGAACTTAATAACATCTCCAAGGTCAAGTGCAGGATCACCAATCGTATCTGATTCAAATGGCACATAATTTACAACCGTAATAGCCGTCAGAATGTTATTAATGATTTGCTTTCTCTTTTCCTCTAATCCAAACTGTAAAAGAGGATTAACACCAAGGTTCATTGTCAGTCCATCGTCTGGCTTTACCGAATAATACTCTGCTATTTCCGTCTTTTTATTTGTGGAACTGACTGCCGTATATCTTGTAACAAAATCAGAAAAGCTACTTGTATATCTGTGTCTGCTATCTACTACTTTGTTTTCGTTGGCCCCATAAGGAATGAGTCGCAGCTTTCCCTCTCTGTCAATAAAAGAAAAACAGCCAAGTGCCTGGGCAAGATAATATAAAAAATCCCTCCATGTTTCGATATCATTCTCTTGATAAATACCAAGAAGCTCTGCACCATTAGTGAGTGCTTCAATCTCTGCTTTTGTCTGTGCGAGTTCCACATGGCAGGCTTTGGAAAGCAGTGATAGGAAGTCATAAGGAAATGCGCTTGATAAACCTTTATTGAAATTCTTTTCAAGATTGAGCATTGCATCATAGGCCTTAAGTTCTAGTGTCTTAATCTTTCTGTTTGCCTCTGCCACATAGAACACACCCATCGGCACTTCCTCATAGGTATTATCCTCTACTTCTAAGTGGAAGGACAACGTAATCTTGGCATCCTCTAAGCTGTATCTGTCAACATTTGAAAACAAGGATATGCCCAGTTCTGCAGCATATACCGAACCTAGTTCTATCTCAGAAGAACCTGAACACTGTCTGCTGATATACCCAGAGCCCTTCACGATATCTTTATTGTCAAATAAATATTCTTTTCCTTGCTTGGTTGTGATTTTTCCCGTCCAAAAGAATGAACGAGACGATTCACTTATCGCTTTTTTGTATTCTTTTGAAACTGGATACATCTCTGCCTCCTCTAAAATTCATTCAAAGTAAAAGATACTGACCAAAGTCCCTTATAGCTTGTATCCTTTTCAAGTTTTGCCTTATAGCCGTCAATATACATTTCTGTTTTCTTTAATTCCAAATCTTCTGTATCAAAATACTCCACAGCAATCTTTGGTTTCTTGCTGTAGGCTGTTAAGATTTTTAGCCACTTCGGAGAAACAGAAAAAGAGACAGAAATGGAAACCACTCCTGCCCTTATCACATCTCTTTGTGTTGTTCCTGCCTCTGTTTCTCCCGATGAGTCTGCCTCTACCGAAGACAGATCCACATCATAGGAATTAGGCAGAGGCAGATTTAAGTCATCAAATTTCAAATATTGAATATGTGCCATCCTATCTGCCTCCACTTCTTAGATTTGCTCTTTGCTGTGCTGTTACAATAACTTCATCAAGTTGTGTGCCACCAAGATAAACAGGTATTACGATATCTCCACCAGGTTCATTCATGCCACGCATCATATCTCGAATCGCACTGATCAGATTTGAGCCGTCCTCAGAACTGCCATTGCTGGTTCCGTTTGTTAGTAATTGCTGGCTTTTCTCTGCCTGCGGATTCAGTACCATATCCGATGCAACACCTTTGACCGCCTTTGCCACCATATCTTTATTCTGTTCAATTCCTTTTGCAAGACCACTCATAAAGTCAGGCATCCAGGATTCGTATTCTGTAAGAGGGCCTTCATCCGGAACCGAAAAGTGCAGGAAAGATTTAATCTTGTCTGCTACACCCTTTACGGCATCACCGACTGCTCCAATGCAAGATTTGATACCATTGACAATTCCCATAACTAAATCCTTACCCCAGGTAAATGCCTGTGAAGCAAGTCCCGTTATATGACTCTTCACATTAGAAAATCCATTTTTGACTGCATTTAATACATTTGTCATCGCACCCTTTACGGCATTTACAATTCCGTTGAATACCGATGTTACTGCTCCCTTTATAGCATTAAGCAAAGTTGAAACAGTTGATTTTATAGTATTCCAGATAGTTGATATCGTGGATTTGATGGTATTCATTATCGTGGTAATGGAATTCTTAACAGCAGTAAAATCTCCCGTAATCAGAGCCTTAATTCCACTAACCACCGCTTGGATGATTGTCTTGATGGCATTCCAAACAGTTGTAAATATCGTCTGTATTGCTGTCATTACTGTAGTAATTACTGCCTTTATCGTATTCCACACCGTTGTAACCACAGTCTGAATAATCGTAAGAACCGTCTGGATAATGGTCTTGTAGATATTAAAGTAGGTAGTCACAATCGTCTTGATAACTTCAAAAACTGTCTGGAACACTAACTTGATGGCATTCCATACCGTCTCAATGATTGTCTTAATCAGATTGATGACTGTTTCAATGATGGTTTTATACACATTAAAGTACGTCACTACCAGGGTCTTAATAACCTCAAACACCGTCTGGAATATCAGTTTAATCGCATCCCACACTGCCTGGAAGAACGCCTTTATAGCATTCCAAACAGTAATTGCCACCTGCTTTACATTTTCCCAAAGGTCAATCCAAAATTGTCTAAAGTCCTCATTCGTATTCCACAGATAAATAAATGCCGCCACCAGTGCAGTAATCGCTGCAATAATTAAAACAATCGGATTTGCAAGCATCGTTGCATTCAGTGCCGCAAAAGCTGTCTTAACTGCTGTGATTGCTCCTGAAACAGCAGGTGCAAGTGTCATAATTGTTCCAACTGCAGAAATAACTTTTCCTATGATAATAAGTACAGGTCCAAGTGCTCCGACAATCAGTGCAATCGTTACAATGACCTTCTTTGTCCCCTCGTCCATAGAATTCAGCCAGTCCACAAACTTCTGAACCCAACCAACAATTGATTTTAATGCCGGCATTAAAAGTTCACCAAAAGAAATAGCCAGCCCTTCAAGAGCTGACTTTAATATGGTTAACTGTCCCTGCAGGTTATCAAGCTGTGTGTCTGCCATCTGCTGTGCCGCTCCACCACTGTTTGTTATGGAACTCTGCAAATCATCCCAGGACTTACCTGTATTTGCAAGCAGAGCATTTGCAGCTGCAAGGTCTGTCTTATTAAAAATCTTGCTGATGAGATTATCCTTCTCCGCAGAAGTCATACCATCCATTGATGTATTCAAATCTCCAAGGATATCATTCATAGAACGCATATTTCCCTGTGAGTCATAAACCTGTACCCCAAGGGACTCCATTGCATCAGCCGCTTTATCCGTAGGGTTCTGCAAGGAAAGAATAATATTTCGAAGATGAGTACCACCCTCTGCACCTTTGATACCATTGTTGGCAAGAATACCAAGAGCAGTATTCAATTCTGCAGTTCCGCCTTTGACGGACTTAGCTGTCGCACCAATGGTAAGAATACCCTCTCCAAGCTGTGCAACAGAAGTATTGGTTGTTGATGCAGTCTTTGCCATCTGGTCAACCATCGTTCCTGCTTCGTCTACACCCATTCCAAGGGCAGACATGGCATCTGTTACCATATCCGATGCAGAAGCAAGATCAATACCACCAGCCGCTGCAAGGTTTAATACCGTAGGAAGTGTATTGCACATCTGCTCCGTGTTATATCCGGCAAGTGCAAGATAATTAAGAGCCTGGGAACACTCTGTAGCAGAGAAAGCAGTTTCACTGCCCATCTTCTTTGCAAGATTTCCAAGTGTCTCCATCGTATTGACCGATTGGCCGTTAACCGTAGACATGGAATCCTTGGTGATACCCATTGTAGCCTGTACCTGGGACATGGAACTTTCAAAATCGGCCGCTGTCTTTAATGACGCACCACCAAGTGCTGTTACCGCTGCCGTTGCCGGAAGTAACTTCTGTCCGACATTTGAGATATTATCTCCAGTTGTTTTTAGCTTTTCTCCAGCAGATGCAATTTTCTGCATCGCTGTTGCAGATTGATTTGCCTGCGTTTCTAATTTCTTTAGATCCTGCTCTGTTTCAATAATCTCCCTTTGCAGTGCATCATACTGTTCCTGGGAAATCTCTCCATTGGCAAGTGCTGTATTTGCTTGCTCAGCTGCTGTTTTCAGTGTTGCCAGTTTTTCTTTGGTTTCACCCACAGCCTCTGCAAGCAATTTATGTTTTTGAGCAAGCAGTTCTGTATTGCCCGGATCTAGTTTTAACAGCTTGTCTACATCCTTTAACTGCTGCTGTGTACTTTTAATCTGTCCGTTGACACCCTTTAAGGCAGTCTGAAGTTTGGTGGTATCGCCGCCAATCTCGACAGTAATACCCTTTATTCGATTTGCCACGGCAAATACCTCCTCTCGTAAAAATAAGCATTAAAAAAGCCCGGATTTCTCCAGGCAATGTTGGGAATAAATTAAAAAAGTTGGGAATAAATTTTATCCCACGAAAAAAGCACCAACCATTGCTGATTGATGCCTTGCATTTGCTATTTAGTTATTATCGATAACCGGAAGTGCCGATTGAGTTTATTTCAATTCTGCCTCGATTTCTTCTATCGTTGGCATACTTCCCTTAAATTCCTCTGGAACAAGTTTTGATAATTCATAACTCGAAATTCCCAGTGGTTGACTGGTTGATTCCAATGCATACTGTGCTTCAACCTTATCCATATCCTTACAAACCAATAATCCCAACGTAGGATTATCTGCTTCTGTTTTTAACTGATGATTTACTGCAACTACATATGTGCCTAGCTGACCTGCGTATGAAGAATCAAATTTACCAGTTTTTATTTCAACAACCACATAGCAATGCCTTTGTGTATTGTAAAATAACATGTCTATAAATTTTTCAACTTCACCAACCTCTATGCGAACTTCTCGTCCCATATATGCAAAACCTGTGCCTAGCTCCATAAGGAAGTTGTTCACTTTATTTATAAGTGCATCCTTTAGTTCTTTCTCATCATATCTTTCACGCAATGTCAAGAAATCAAAATTATATGGATCTTTTGTTATGGCCTGTGCTAAATCACTTTGATCCGATGGAAGTGTAGCAGTAAAGTTTGTGATTGCCTTACCTTGTCTTTCAAATAAATCCGTTCCTAAGAAATTCAGCAATACATCTCTCGACCAATTGTTTTCAATTGTCTTTTTTACATAAAACAAAGCCTTTTCTGTATTGCCCTTACACTTATCAAGGATTAATTTATTATGTCCCCACGGAATTCTAAAGATGAGTTTCAAATCATCCCCAACTTGGGGATAATTCTTCTGACCATTCAATTCATCCTCAACCTGGGGATAATTTTCTGCTTCTGGATACAACTCATAAAAATATCTCATATATCTTAAGTTTGTTGGAGAAAAAGATTTTACATCCGGCAAGATTGTTTTTAAATCATCACTTACAGTTTTGTAAAATCCTGATCCATATCCATATTGGTCACTCATAGAAGAAATTCCTTTACCAAGCTTCCAATAAAAATGCAGCATTTCTTCGTTTATCTTTACTGCTGCTCGAATCTGACTTTTTTTAAAGTCATTGGATATTTCTGTTATCCAATTCTTATATTCGTTGTCAGTATTTATCAGATTTCCCATATTCAAGCCTCTTTCCAAATTGTGTCACCGATGGTGTCACAATTATAATAACCTTATATCAATAAAACACACCTGTAAATCAATCAAAAAAATGATTTTTTTCACGGAACTAACCAAAGTTCCATGAAGATTATTATACTATGAAAATGTGAATTTTTCTACTATCAAAAACGGTCATAATCCTCCTGAGTCGCAACTGTATTATAATTCCAATCATCATTGCTGCTTTCTGCATACATATCATTGACCATTCCTATCGTGAGTAAATCAAGGTCACGGATGGAGATACCAAGCTGTACGCATCTAAGCAGAAATAATGGTGTTGTCATCGGTCTGTCAACCCGGCGAGGTTTTTTTTAGCAGTTACATCTGTCTGAACATTTAGTCCCCATAACTCGATGAGTTTCGGAAGTACCTGGTAAATGGAGAATGTATTAAATTCATCCAACCACTCCTCCGGGGTATCAGGAATTGTGCTGTCTGCGTGTTTGGCCATGATATAGGCAATGTTCTCAAACATTTCAAGAGAAAAAGTATCAAGTGTTGAACCTTCCTCTGAGTTCTTATCAATTGCCTTTTCCAGTGCTGACAAATCCTTATAAATATCTCTGTGAAACTTAATTCTATAAATTCTCGGAATGGCGGCAGAGGCCCTGAAAAGAACCTCTTTGCCGTCAATCTCGATTTTTCTTGTCATTCCCATTTATCATGCCCTCCTTACTTCGATGTGCTTGCCTGTGATGCTGCTTTTTCTGCTGTCGCCTGTGGCATATACACGGCCTTATACCAGTTCTGATATGTAGCATCCGTTGTGTCATCTCCAGTCTTAGCCTTTACATATCCGTTTGCAAGTGGAGTTGCTTTCAGTGAAAGTGTTTCTGTCTGTACCTCGATTTCATCTTCATTTGTCTGAGACTCAATGCTTGGACGAGATGCAGCACACTTATACATGACATGACGAATCTTCTTAATATCGCCATCAAACTCAAACATCAGTGCAAAATTAGCAGTTTCTACATTTGCATTTTCCACAAGCACTTTATTGGAATCCAATTCTTCCTTTAAGACATCCACACGGAATGACTCTGGAACCATTGCAATCTCAAGATCACCTTCATAACCCATATTGTTGGAAATGGTGTAATAAGCATATCCATCTGCATAAAAGTTACTTGGCTCGCCATTTGCATCAAGTCCGATGGATACAGCACCTGGAATAGGTACCGGAGTTCCGTATGAAACCGTGTCGTCTTCTGCAATGGAAAGCAAAGCATAATGTACATTCTTTAGGTTGTACTTGACCTTATTTTTCTTGTTATTTCCCATAACAAACCTTCCTTTCTCAAGCTATTTCAAATGAAAACAGGACTTCATACAGCTTTTCTGATTCAATCCATGTTTCCGACTGTGTATAAAAAATACCGTGGCTATCAAGCACGGCAGTTACTTTTTCTTCCACAGATAAGTCTTTCCTATCTGTATAAAGTTCAATTCTTACTTCGTTTGTCTTATAATACACTCTTCCGTCTGCTGCAAAGTTATCAGTACCGGGAATAAGATAACAGATAAACGGAGGGTCTGGACTTTCCCCTTCTGCGAAATGATCATAAGCAAAAGGGATGCCCATTTCTTCAATGATTTGTATCAATTCATCCATAGCCTACCTCAATGCTTTCTCGATTTCTCGCTCCAATGTTTCCACGCCACGCTCCTCGGCAGGTGCAATGTGTGGCTGTGCCTTGGTTCTTCCACCGCCACGTTTGGCGTGACCAAACTCCAATAAATGTGCTAACTGATATTTGCTTGGAGAATACACCGTAACCTCAAGAGAATTTGATGTCTCTTTTGTGGTTTTGGTTGTCCAGCTCTTTGCATATTTTCCAGTATCCTTTGGAGCGGCACTCTGAATATCTTTCTTCACGGAAGTACCTGCTTTTTTCACAGCTGCTTTCATATCATCCGTGGCCATATCTGCGTATTCAGTCAGTCCCTTCATGATTTCCGCAGCAAGCTGGTCGATTTTGATTGTATTTCCCATCACTACCTCCTTACTCTCTGGCACTTAAACTTCACGGATTTTCTCTTATAGTTCATGTGGTCAACGGAGAGAATATTATAGATAGTTTCATTAAAAATAATGCGATATCCCGTACTTTCAATCTTTGACACCAATCGACAATATCTCACAGAAAAACTGATGTCAGAGTCATCAACCACAAGTCCTGCTACAGTCTTTTCTGTTCCACCCTCACCACTTACTGTGGCGTGGCAGGAATAATAATCCTCCCAGGTATTTATGTGATTTCCGATTTTATCTGTCTGAACCGCATTCTTTTGAAACAGTATCTTCACATTCATCAGTGCAATATCCACCTAAAACACCTCCCGTCTGTTCCCAAATAAGAGGGAACGAAGAGTAAGTGTTAAAGTGTGGTGGTCTGCATCCTCACGATGCTCATACAGATAGGCTGTGGCATACATGACTGCTGTCTTTGTATAATGGTCAGTTTTGTAAGACTCCAGACTATCAACTCTCACAATGTCCATAACCATTTTTTCTGCTGCTCCTTCCAAATTTCGGATAACAGCATCGTCATCATCAAAGTCCACTTTCAGATACTCTTTCATTTTCTTAAGTGATATTAGCATTCGTGCCACCACCTTTCATAAATCAAGGGAGCAACGATTCGTTACCCCCTCTGTCTTACTTAGATGCAGTTCCTGCCTTCATCTGAAGAACCTTGATTGCTTCTGGAAGTACAAGCTTACCGTCCACTCTCTTAGATGCGAGGAATCCTACCTGTCCTAAATCGGCATATCTTTCATTGAGTCTCTTGAATGTAATGCCCTGGCGGTCACCAATCCAGTAGTAGGAAAGATCCCCGAAAAGAACAGTCTTTGCACCCGCTGCAATCTCAGGAGCATAAGCACTTGTTACAATCTTCTTGCCAAGAAGTGTATCTGTCTCTCCTTCTCTAAGGCCCGGCTGCCATAAGAACTGTCCGTTATTGTCCTTAAGCTTTCTGATTTCACGGACTGTAGAATCATTAAGTACCCAGATAGCATTCTTACGATATGGAGACTTAAGGCTGTAAAAAAGATCGATAATCTCATCTGCAGTAATTGCTGTCGCACTTGCCGCCTTAACTCCGATATCTGCACCACCTGCAGAATGAAGAATACCTGTAGGTTTCTTCACACCATCACCGATAAGGAACGCCTCCTCTTCCTTGCTTCCGATACGTCTTGCAAATTCCTCTCTGAAATATGTCTCCAAGTCAAAAGCAGAGTCATTAAGAAGTTCCTCGGATACCTTCACGATAGTACCAACCTTATGAGCATCAATCTGCTCCTGTCCGAATACATCATCGCTGTCCCCATAAGAACCACCCTCATCAATCCAGTTTGCAACACCCTTTGTAGCAACTACCGGAATCTTGTGAACCCCATTGGAAGTTGTAATTACATGGGAATGCTCACGAATCACATTGTCTGCTTCAAGTGCCTGGATTAAAGTACGCTCAAATTCATCCGGTACAAGATAGCCACCTTCTGAATCAACACCCTCTGAAAGTGCATTACGAACCTTGTAAGATACACCATCCTTGGCACGAACCTGGTTCCAAAATGCTTCCTTGTAAGCATCAGAAGCTCTGCCTGCCTTTGTATCCTTCTTATTGTTATCAGGCTTCGCAGTAAGAGGAGTGGCTGTTGGTGCGTTCATCTCACGCTCCATTGCATCAATTCTCTCCTGTCTGTCGATTTCTCTTCCGAGATCAACAATCTCCTGCTCCATTCTTTCATAGGTCTGTGTGTCCTCTGCTGAAAGAATACCCTTCTCGTTTCTGTGGGAATCTAAGAATGCCTTAGTCTGCTCCCATGTCTTTGCTCTCTGTGCGCGTAATTCATTAATCTTACTCATTATAAATTCCTCCTTAAGGTTTGATTAGATTGAGCCTTTTTTCAAGCTCATCAACTTTAGTTCCATTTGTTTCAGGCTCTTTTATTTCCCGTTTTGCGGGAATCTCTGCTGCCTTTGCAGGTGTCATATTCTTAGGCTCCGGTTTGAAATGAGTCATCAGCTTATTCATAAGCCTTGTTTCCGTCTCTTTTCCAGAAAATAAATATGCTTCGCTGCTGTCTGCACTTCTCTTTTCATCCGCAAGGATGTCATCTGCAAACCCAAGCTCTACCGCTTTGTTTGCATTCATCCAGGTTTCTGCATCCATAAGATGTGACAGTTTAGAACGGGATAACCCCGTCTTAATCTCATAGGCATTGATAATGCTTTCTTTTACTTCATCAAGCATCTCGATTGCCTTTTCCATATCTGCATGATTTCCAAATGCTCCCGTCATTGGATTGTGGATCATAATCAATGCTGTCGGTGCCATAAGGACAGTCGTTCCTGCCATCGCAATGACAGATGCGGCGCTGGCTGCAATACCATCAATCTTGACTGTTATCTCTCCCTCGTAATCCATCAGCATGGAATAAATCTGACTCGCAGCAATGCAGTCACCACCTGGCGAGTTGATCCAAACAGTAACGGGTCCATTTCCTGCAAAAAGTTCATCTCGAAACATCTGTGGTGTCACATCATCGTCAAACCATGATACTTCTGCGATGGTTCCATACAGTTCAAGCACTCGTTCCTTGCTGTCTTCTGTTTCTTGCTGGTTTATCCAGTTCCAGAACTTCTTCTGTTTCTTCATCTGCGTCCTCCTTCTTTTCTGTATTTGCATAAGCTGCACCGGCTTTCTCAAGCGGCAGCATATTGCCGTTTACCAAGTACAAATCTCCACCAAGCTCCACTGGGATTCTATCCAAATCCTCAAGCTGTCTGATATCATTTGCGCTCATCCAGCCATTCTGTCTGGCTGTTGCATAACCGTTCATACGGCTTGCATAATCTCCTCTAAGCAGTCCCTCAACATTCAATTTAAAGAAATAAGTACTTTTTTCTTCTTCAGATAGGAGTGCACGAAACAGTGACTGCTCCCATCTGATAACCCAAGGGTCAAGCGTGTATTTCACAAACTCAAGTGACTGCTGCTCAATATTAGAAAAGCTCGACTTCTCAAGGTCACCCACCATGTGAGGCGGAACCCTGAAAATTCGAGCAATTTCGTTAATCTGAAATTTCCTTGTTTCCAAAAACTGTGCTTCATTTGGAGAAATGGATATCGGTGTATATTTAAGTCCTTCCTCAAGGACTGCCACTTTATGGCTGTTGGAACTTCCACCAAAGGCAGCATTCCAACTGTCTCTGACCTTGCTTGGATCTTTGATTGTGCCGGGATGCTCAAGCACTCCACTAGGTGCTGCACCATTGGCATAAAACTTTGACCCGTATTCCTCTGCTGCTATTGCAAGACCTATGGCGTTTTTCGCCATTGCAATTGGGGAATAACCAACAAGTCCGTCAAACCCAAGTCCAGGAACATGAAGAATATCTGATGCATCCAGGTACACCGTTGTTCCATCCATAGTCGGTGCATCTTCCGTAATCTTCGTATATTTGTAATAGAGCGTTCCCTTATTGTCACGCTCCACACTCATTCGGTCTGGCATAAGCGGATACAGCGCAATCACCTCTCCCTTGCCATTACGGATAATCTGTGCGTAAGCATTGCCCCACAGCAAAAGGTGTGTCATCAGCGTTTCCCGGAATACAAAAGATGTCATTTCCGGATTTGGCTCATCGTGAAGCAGCTTATACAGTGGGTGACTTAGTGCCTTTTCTTTGCCGCCATCTTCATTGTATCTGTATACATTCAGCGGCAGACTGGCTATTGCTTCTGAAAGAATACGCACACAGGAGTAAACCGCTGTCATCTGCATGGCACTTCGTTCATTTACTCTCTTGCCGGATGATGAACTTCCCATAAAAAAGCTGTATGCACTGCCCGATGTACGATTACTTGGTGCATCTCTCGACTTAAATATTCCACTTAAAATTCCCATATGATTTCATCTCCTTTTTTCAGCCAACTGGCTGTATGTTTTTATTGACAGTTACATCCACTTGGTTGTATAATTTTATACAGCCAGTTGGCTGAATATACATACAAGCGAGGTACCCATTATGGAATTTGAAAGTTTAGCCGGATATGTTATGACTCATTTCGATACAAAAAGTATTCTGCGTGAAAAACGAGTAGTTCTTGGTCTTACGCAAAAACAGATTGCTGAAAGAGCAAAGATTCCACTACAAAGCTATCAGCGTTTTGAAAGCGGAGAACGTAACATCAAAACCGCATCATTTCAAATGGCTTGTCGTGTCATTGAAGCATTGGAAATGAATATTTCTGACTTCTACCATAACGAGTATGCCTTTGGAGAAGAAATTGTATCCTCTCCAGAAGGCCTTCGTTACAAAAAGACAGGAAAACTAATCAATGACGATGTCACAGACTAAATAAAGAGAATGCCTCGGCGGTCATAAACAGACTCCGTATTGACATTCCCACATCTGATTGCGCGGTCAAGTCCCATAATAGTGGCAACTGCTCCATCAATCTTCTCTGTTGATTTTTCCTTGTCAGCTTTAATGTTTCCTGCAGGATCAGTGCGAATAAAAATGTTATCCATCATCCACCGAAGAACCGGATGTCCTCCGTGAGCTAGTTTCTGCTCCAATGTCAGTTTCATCAGTTCTTTGGTCGGTGGTGACATATCCTTAAATCCCTGTCCAAATGGAACCACTGTAAATCCCATTCCCTCCAGGTTCTGTACCATCTGAACTGCTCCCCATCTGTCAAATGCAATTTCCTTGATGTTATATTTTTCTCCAAGCCCCTCAATGAACTTTTCAATATATCCATAATGAACTACATTGCCCTCTGTGGTTTCAAGAAAGCCCTGTCTCTCCCACACATCGTATGGAACATGATCACGTCTTACTCGAAGTTCCAAGGTATCTTCCGGTATCCAAAAATAAGGAAGGATGTCATATTTATCATCTTCATCCATTGGTGGAAATACCAAAACAAATGATGTAATATCCGTAGTGCTTGAAAGGTCAAGTCCTCCATAACAAACACGTCCTTCCAAATCTTCTGCATCCACTTTGAAATTGCATTTATCCCACTTATCCATTGGCATCCAACGAACTGCCTGTTTTACCCATTGATTAAGCCTTAACTGTCTGAAAGAGTTCTCTTCTCCAGGATTCTGCTTTGCTGATTCACAGGCAGCTTTTACCTTATCCATTCCCACGGTAATACCAAGGGATGGATTCGCTTTCTTCCATACTTTTGGATCAGTCCAATCGTCCGACTCATCTGCTCCATAGATTACCGGATAAAAAGTAGGGTCAATCTTTCGTCCTTCCAGGATATCCTTTGCCTTTTGGTGCGTTTCATAACAGATGGAATTGGTATCCGTTCCCGCTGTTGTGATAAGGAAATACAGTGGCTGCATTCTCGCATCTCCCGAACCCTTAGTCATAACATCAAACAGTTTTCTGTTTGGCTGGGTGTGCAGCTCATCAAATACAACCCCACTGATGTTAAATCCGTGCTTGGAATATGCCTCTGCTGATAATACCTGATAAAAGGAGTTAGTTGGTGCATATACAATTCTCTTCTGGGAAGTCAGTATCTTCACTCGCTTGGAAAGAGCCGAACACATACGCACCATATCAGCTGCAACATCAAAAACGATGGTAGCCTGCTGACGGTCAGCCGCACAGCCATAAACTTCTGCTCTCTCCTCTCCATCGCCACAGCAAAGAAGAAGTGCAATTGCCGCCGCAAGCTCTGACTTGCCCATTTTCTTAGGTATTTCCACATAGGCTGTATTAAACTGTCGATAGCCATTCGGTTTCAAAGTTCCAAAGATATCTCTGATAATCTGCTCCTGCCAGTCGATCAGTTCAAATGGCTTTCCTGCCCATGTTCCTTTTGTGTGGCAAAGACTCTCTATAAAAGCAACAGCGAAGTCCGCTGCATCTTCATCATATACTGATGTTTTTTCCTTAAACTTGGTTGGCTTATATTTCTTTAACTTTCGCAATTTATCACTTCCTTCCACGAAAAAAGGACCCCATCGGAGTCCTTCGTCTCAAATAATTGTTGTTTAGATTCTTGCAAATGCCCAGGCTGCCGCATGACCTGCATCCTCGAATCCTTCTTCTGAAATCTCGATGAGATTCAGTCTGCATTCAATATCCCCAAGTCCTGTTTCTTCCGGAGTTTCAATGAACTCATAAATAGCTGCTGTATTGCCGCCTGCATAGGTCATAGGTGCAAATATTACCTTATCACCCATTCTCATAAGGGCATCGCAGCAATTGCTCATCTCCATTCCTATCTTCTCAAGGGTTGTGCAGTTTGGAAATCTGTATCCTCTGTGTTCTGTGTAAAATTCTGTTTTCTTCATGGTTAAGTACCTCCGTTTGTTTTCCTTTTGGCAGTACTATATATCACTCTAAAGGCACATATTATCAAGCAAATTACTGGCAGAAATGCAACAATTATCGCACCCGAAAACTGTGTATTTTATGACTGTCTGTTCCTATGAATCGCTGCCAGAATTTCTTCCTGTTCTTTCTCATCCACACCCATTGTGGCGAGAGCCTCTCTCGTCCCACAGTCTGGGCAGATAAGGGTCTGATTGTCCACTCTTGAAAGAGCCGGTGGTTCATGGTATCTGCTCCCACACTTTGGGCATACTCTAAAACCAAGTGAAATGATGTTTGTGTCCTTCATGACCTGCGACCTCCTCTGCTTTTATTTGTGCCTCGGCTAGGTAATGCTCGTCAAATCCAAAGCTGATGTACCCTTCAAGGCAGGTTTTTACATAGGATAGACTTGGCACTCCAATCTTCCTATCCTCGTGCATGATGTAAACAAAGCATTTTCTGTTTCGCACCTTGCCAGATCTGATGCCCTTAATCGGCAGTATCTGTTCCTTCTTGTAGTAGAAGGTAGGAAATCCCTCATATCGATCAAGTGCCGCCTCGTCAGCCTCTGTGACCGACCACACGGCAACTGGAACCTTGCTGCCTTCCTTTTCTTCGATGGTAAGATATGCTCCAGTCTGACTGCCTTTGAAAAGAAGTTCATATCCTTCAATCTCCGAAGTTCCCATGATTCTTGCTCTGGGGCATCGCATCCTCATTTGTCTGATGTTTAGGTTGCTGCCGTAGGCAATGTAGTATCGTTTTTCCATAATGATGTCCATCCTTTCTGAAGGGGATACCCTTCTACCACCTAAAGACCGCCGCAGCGGTCGGAGGTTAGGTGGCAGGAGGCTATCTCCTGCGAGTCTCATCTGTCGATTCGGTCGGTGCTTCTGCTTCGCAGAGGTGTCCACTGGACACTCGCACCCTTCAAGCAGCTCTTCCGTTTCGGAATGCTGTGTCTCCTGCAAGTCTCTTTGTTAAGATTTCCCTTGCTGTTGCAAATTCCTCACCGATGAATCCAAGGCGAAGGAGCCAAGTTCTCATTGCGTATTTGGGATTTTCGTTCTGCTGTGGTTTAGGGCATGCTGTTCTTACTTCCTTTGCCATCTGGCTAAGTGCTAGGCAAAGCTGAATGTAGCTTTTAAGCTGTCCTGCGTGAAGGCCGTTCAGCTTTCCATCTGCAGGTGCATCGAATTGGAAAAGTCTGAACTCAACTGTTCCCTTTGTGAAGGTTGCATGGTAGTTGAGCATATGGTATCGGCTATCGTTGTAGTGTTGACTTCTGCCGTAGTTTGCTCCGTGGCTTGTGTACCAAATATCTGCAAGGGCTGCCATTGTCTTTGGCTTTCTCTTGTTGACCTCTTCTAAAAATCTTTGGTCAACCGTTCTGCAATACCTTCTCATTCGGTTTCTGTCAAGGTTCAAGGCATCTGCAAGGAGGCTTTCGTGGCTCGCCATAATGTTTGCAAGGTTTCTTAAGGTCTGTGGTGTATGCCCCTTCGCTCCGATGTGAATGTGTACTCCGCATCCTCTTGTTGCATCGCTCTTTGCTCCCGCGTGTCTAAGCTGTCTGATGATTTCCTGCAAGGTCGGAATGTCATTGTAGTCAAGAATCGGTGTTACCAATTCGCATTTTTCACTGTCGCATCCGGCAATACTGACATCCTTTTGGAATTTCCATTCTCTGCCTTGCTCATCCCAAGCTGACCAGGTTTCGTATCCGTTTCTGCTTGCTGTGTATCCATGTCTGTATGTTCCGAAGTAGGTGGTTGCAATCTTCGCTGCTTTCTCTCTTTTGATGCTGTTCATTTCAACCTCAACTCCGATGGTCTGCTTTTTCATTTCTTCAATCTGTCTTGCTGTTTTTTCGTTCATGGCTGTACCCTCCGTGTGTTTGTTTTCCCTTTCGGTAGTACTATATATCACTCTAAAGGCACACATTATCAAGTCACATTACTACACAAACATCCACCTTAATGCCTGGGCAGATATTGTGTATTTTATGCCTATTCTTCATCAGTTGCTGTGGGCATTCCAAGGGATAATTCTACATAGATTTTGCTGTATCTCTCATGCTCACTGCCTTCTGATCCTGCCATTGCTCGAAGGTAAAATTCAATGGCATCCTTTCTGCTGTCCCATACCTTGGTATCGCCATAGCAGGTGACGATCACTGCATCCAACTTTCTGCAGCTATCCTCGCCATAGACTACATTCAGCCCCGAACCATTGTCCCATGCAACCATAATACTTGCTGTATCATCCACACCTTTGACTGTACCCTTGGTTCCAATGGGTGGTGCCTGCACATCATCCATTCTTGTCAGTTCCACCCTTGTTCCTGCCGGATATTCTTTTCTTAGCTGCTCTACAATTTCTTTACTCGGAAATCTCATTCTCTTCCGCCTCCTTCTTTGCTCCACTCTTAAACGCTGATGACCCGTCAAGGTTCTTCAGCAGGATTTTTCTGTCAGCCTTGTATTCTGCTCCGATGAATCCCAGTCTTAAAAGGAAACACCTAAATGCATATTTCTCATTGTCGACTGGCTTTTCTGTTGCATTGATTCGTTTCTGCTCTTTACTCATTTTGCAGAGGGCGGCGATGAAATTCTGGTAAGCTCTGCTTGTGTCGGCATCCGGCAGTTCCAAAAACCAAGGGAAGGAAACTTTCTCTTCATCAATCTCGATTCGAATGTCTTCTACTCCCAAGGCTTTCTTTATTAGGTATCTTTTTGCATCCAGAAGATTCGTAAGGTTTCCGACTCCTACCTTCTCAAGTGGAATTGCCACCGTAAGCCCCACGTTTTCGCCCTGTGCCGTTTCTTCTGGCTCTTCGCCTATTTCCTCGACCTGCTCTAACTCTTCGCTGTTTCCGGCTGTGAAGCCCTTGTCTGCAAGTTTCTGCAAAAGGTCTGCGATATCTTTTGGAAAAACATTCTCTTCAAACTCTGCACCACCATTCTTGTCGAGGATCAGTCCGCCAAAATCATAAGCCGCTGTTGGCATTCCCATGTACTTTGGCTTGGTTCCAAGAATCTCTCCAATGGCTGTAACAAGTGCTTTTCTCTCTGCTCCTGATTTGTTAAATTCAACTCTCATTTATGAGTACCTCCTTCGTTTTTCGGTACTACATATATCACTCTAAAGCCTTTGTTTATCAAGCATATACTGTGAATATGAGTGTAAAATAAGCACCGATTTATTCTGTGGAATGTTGTGCATAGTACACTATCCCTGAAAGCACAAAGCAGACATTCGGAAGTGCCACACCATTGCCCCACATCTTATACTCTGCCGAGTCAGAATATGGATCTTGCAGCCACTTGAATATCTGCTTTCTTGATTTTGGTTTTGTAGATTTTCCTACTACTTTACGATGGGTTTCAAACACATCCTCCCACCAGTCCAGCTCCTCCTCACTTGGAATTTTCGTTCCAAGATTACTGCACCACCAATCCGGAAATCCCTGCAGTCTTGCACATTCTGTCGGTGTCAGCCTTCTGACAATATATTCCAGTTCATTAATGATAGGTGGGTCTTTATAATCTGTAGCAACTAAGGTATTGGCAAGTTCCTCTTCTGCAGATGTAAAGAAGGACGCCTTGCTTGAAGAATATGTTGGAACCGCTACAGCATCGGGTCCCGTTGCCTTTAATGTAGAATTTACTCCATCTTCACTGATACCGAGATTTCTTGCAAAGTTCTGACCACAGTTAAATGACTCCCTATCAATGGCATATACCACAGCATGGCGATCAACCGTATTTAAGGTAAAACTTGCATCCTCGCCTATGCCGTCACCCTGGGGTCCATTCTCATCTTTTCTTCCAATCATAGAGCCTTGCAGTGCATAGGTCTTACTCTCATCAACTACAGCAATGCCACCTTGGTTACAAGCTGGATTGCCGCCATTTCCATCCAAACATCTGCTTGTATCTGCCTCATAAAATCCACTGTTCGGATTTTCAGACTTCATGGAATTACTGTCTTTGGAGCAAATTCCATAGGCTACTGGCACAAACAATGTCTGATCATTATTGGTAGCAAGTGTGGCGGATAAATTATCCTGAATTAAAGCACCCTTGCCGCCGCCCTCGCATCCACTTCTGATTTTCAGAGTCTTTGGTGTCTGCACCACAAACGGCTGATTATTTCCACCCATTCCGTAGGTTGCAGCGACTGTCGGAGCAACTTCTCCTGTATCCTTGTATCTGGTATCCTGGGAGTGATTTTCAAATACCACGGGAGGATGAGGGCTTTCTGCACGAAGAGTACAAGTGACTCCCTCTGTCACATCCATTCGCTCCCCACCTTGGTCATTTAAAACCATAACTCCATTTCTTCCCGTCGCAATTCCACAGTTCACTCCAAGAGTTGCAGAAACATCATCCACTGCACCGTTGTATCCGTCTATGCCATAGCTTGACGCTCCAGTGCCACTCTCAGAAGTTCCGGCAAGGTCTTGCCACGACTTGAAGCCCTGCGGAGTATACCCTGACACGCCCTCGGACTCAAATAATATTTTTCCTGCACATCTCTCTGCAAAATCTGCGACAAGATAGATACGTTTTCTTCTCTGGGGTACTCCCCAAAACTGAGCATCGACTGTTCTCCACGCAATATCGAAATCATCTGCCATGATATGTCCTGCTCCTGCCCATTTTCCTTTTGGAGGTTCAGGGATATCAAAATCGCCTTTGACGGAACAGATCGTTTCGAGGACTGCTTTGAAGTCTTCTCCCTTGTTTGAAGAAAAGGCTCCTGGGACATTTTCCCACACGATAAATCTTGGATACTTGCCATCGGTCTTACACCTCATTTCTTTCACGATTCTGATTGCTTCATAAAACAGACTGGAGCGTGAACCATCCAGCCCATCTCTTTTCCCGGCAACACTCATGTCCTGACATGGGCTGCCAAACGAGATGATGTCTACGGGTTCAATATCTCCGCCATTTATTTTGGAGATGTCACCCAGGTGTTCCATCTGTGGCAGTCTTTTTGTTGTAACACGAATAGGAAAAGGCTCGACCTCAGATGCCCACAAAGGGGTAATTCCTGAAATCAAGCCTCCCAAAGGAAATCCGCCGCTGCCGTCAAACAGACTTCCTAGTGTTAAATTATTCTTCTGCATCTGCTCCCTCCACCTCTTTTACAAGATCGGAGTACATAATCTTCTCTCCGTTTCTGATTACAAATACATTATCTGCGTCATTTGTATCCTCCACATATCTTCGAAGAATCACGGATGCGTACTTTTCATCAAGTTCCATCGTATAGCAAATTCTGTTCATCTGCTCACAAGCCATAAGAGTTGAACCACTGCCGCCAAATGTATCTACAACGATGGCATTTGCCTGGGATGAATTTCCGATAGGATAACCCAAGAGGTCAAGTGGCTTTGATGTCGGATGATTCTTATTCTTCTTTGGCTTATCAAAGTTCCATACTGTGGTCTGACTTCTGTCTGAGAACCACTTATGCTTGCCATTCTGCAAAAATCCGTAAAGCACAGGTTCGTGCTGCCACTGATAATCACTTCTTCCAAGCACCAGAGAATTCTTCACCCAGATACAGCACCCTGCAAGATGAAAACCTGCATCCTGGAATGCCCTTCTGAAATTCAGACCTTCTGTATCTGCATGGAACACATAAGCAGCACCTCCGGTTTCCATGTTGTCTACGATATTCTTAAATGATGCAAGAAGGAACTGATAGAAATCATCTCCCTTGATGCTGTCATTTTGAATGGTAAGTCCATCCGAGGATTTGAAAGATACACCATAAGGTGGGTCCGTCATCAGAAGGTTTGCTTTCTTTCCATCCATAAGTGCTGCTACATCTTCCGCTTTAGTTGCATCGCCACACATCAGTCTGTGTCTGCCTACCGACCAAATATCACCTTTTTCGACAAAGGCTGCTTTCTCCAAAGCATCATTCAAATTAAAATCATCATCCTTGGCATCGCTCTTGCTGTCTCCTGCAAAAAGGTCTGCAAGATCATCGTCAGAAAAACCTGTAAGCGATACATCAAAGTTCTCTCCCTGCAATGCCTCGATTTCTACTCGCAAGAGTTCTTCATCCCAACCTGCATCCATTGCCATTCGGTTGTCAGCAAGGATATATGCCTTCTTCTGAGCATCGGTTAAGTAGTCCACAAATACACAAGGGATTTCTTTGATGCCCTCTTCCTTTGCAGCCATCAGTCTGCCATGACCTGCAATTACATTATAATCGGCATCAATAATAACGGGATTTACAAATCCAAACTCTCGAAGGGATGCACGAAGTTTTGTGACCTGCTCCGGAGAATGGGTTCTGGCATTATTGATATACGGAATCAGCTTTGCGATATCCACAAGCTGCATTTCAGTTGTTGTCTTCATCATTTCACCTTCCTATCCAGTAATTTATACAATCCTTTTCTTGCACCATTAATGTCACCTGCATAGGCTTGACCTCTTATGGTTCTGAACTGCTGTCTTGTAATGTTTTTCTTATTTGCTTTCAGCGTTTTCATAAATTCAATAAGTTCTGTTTTCATCAATGCCCTCCCTTTCTGGCACGAAGCAGTCTCTCCATCACATCATCCTGGGGTGTTGCTCCTGCGTATTCAATGGAACTGTTCTCCCTAACAATCTGGTATATCTGATACCAGGATTGGTTCGCCTGCTTTGTGAACTGCTGGAGCATCGACACATAAGGACTTGCGATTGCATTTCCCGTGGTCGGATGCTTGGCAAGAAATCCGTACTCGGAAATGCACTGCTCACACTGAATCTGTCTTGCCACGCTCATAGCATACTGATTGATAAGCTGTGTATTCACAAGTTCGGTGCAGCCTACTTTCTTCAGCCACTCCCATGTTTCTTCAAATACCTCTTCTGCACATAGGTTTGTTCCATTCTTCTGTTTTGCTTTCATATATTTCTTAACGGGTGGCATATCCACACCTTCAAGGTTCGGTGCATCGGGCAGGTCAATTACTGCAGCAGTCTTGCCCGCAGAGATCTTCTCCGTCAGAGCCTTTCGCTTTGGACCACTTCCGGGTCTTGCACCGCCTCTAGCTGTACCGTCTTTTGCCATAAATTTTCACCTCGATTCTGTCCGGGTTCTATATACCCCATTTGAATACCAATTTTTGTGCGTGTGACCCCCCGCCCGTTCCACAGAACCTAAACGACAGAGATTTTGACCGCCCCTGGGGTCAGCTGTGGTTATGCCATCTGTCACCACTCTTCGCATGAATTCGTGCGTGGCACTCTTTACATAAAGCAATGAGGTTCTCTCTGTCATGCGTTCCGCCTTGTGACAGTGGCAGACGATGGTGGATTTCCTCGGTTGCTTTGTAAATGTTCTTCTTTAGGCACTCCTCACACAAAGGATGTGCATGGGCATAACTGTCACGGATTCTCTTCCAAGCTCTGCCGTACCTTTTCTTCACAGCAGGGTCACGGTCATATCTTTCGTACCTCTTGTTTTCTTCCTTGGTATGCTCCTCACAGAACCGTCCGTCACAAAGGTTCGGACAACCGGGATAAGAACAGGGACTCTTTGGTTTCCTTGGCACTTGCTCCACCTCCTCCTTGCATAAGAAAAGCCCTGCAGGTTGTTGCACCCACAAGGCTTGTTTCCATTTTTTCTACAATACCATAATACTACTTATGGCTGTGCCAATCTACGGCAAAGTGTGCCAACCTTACTGTGGCACAATAAAATTTGCTAATGCTGATGCATGGATACGGTGTACTGTGCGATTGGAAACACAAAGGCGGTCTGAAATCTCCTGCCATGAGAAGTTGTTGAAGTAACGATAGGTAAGAAGCAAACGTTCCTCTCTGTCTTCCACTTTCTCCAATGATTCGCTGATTTGTTTCTTTAACACCACAAGCTGACATAGTTCCTGGTGAATCTTCTGCTCCATCTCCATAATGTCCGATAAGTACTTCACGAATGGCGGGTCATAGTTTTTGGAACTCTGTACACGCTCATCAAAGTTCGGACTGGAGATTCTTCCAGCCAAATCTCTTAGATGCTCCAGTTCTTCCACATCAGAATCAATTAACTCATTGAGTCTATATGCCTGCATCAAATATTCTTTTGCTGTCATAAGCCTAACCTCCGAAAATATAAATTTTCCTCGGATTGACTCTGATTTACTCTGATTTACATTTCTGCTTTTACCGCATCGATTAATGCCGACTGCGTTTTATCTTTTTCAAGCAGTGCTTTCATAATCCTCTCGTCAATAGTGTTCTTTGTGACAATATGGATATTGGTGACTGTGCCTTCGCTCTGACCCTGGCGATATAACCTTGCTACAGTCTGCTGATAAAGTTCCAAACTCCAAGTAATGCCAAACCACACAAGAGTTGATCCCCCAGATTGCAAATTTAAGCCATGCCCCGCTGATGCAGGATGAATCAGTGCTACGGGAAGTTCTCCCTTATTCCATTTCTTGATACTGGCATCACTATCCAATTTTTCAAAAGGGATATCTTTCGATTTAAGCCTTTCCTCAATTCTCATAAGGTCATGCTTGAACCAATATGCCACAAGGACTGTTTTTCCATTGGCAGCCTCGATAATATCTTCAAGTGCATCAAGCTTTCTATCGTGAATGGAAAGAATACTCTCATCATCTGCATACACTGCACCATTGGCCATCTGTGATAGCTTTCCCGAAAGAGAGGCTGCATTTGCCGCTGTAATTTCTCCCTCTGGAAGTGCCAAGACGAGTTCTGCTTTCATATCCTCATACTTCTTCTTTTCTTTTTCCGATAAATGCACTAAATATTTTGAATTTATCAGTTCAGGCATTTTCAAATGGTCTGCTGCCTTCATGGAAATGGTGATATCAGATATCTTTTCGTAAATCGCCTGCTCTGCACCCAGCAGTGGTTTGTAGCTGTAAACGATAGGACCATTCATTTTATCCGGCTTGAAATATGTCATTCTGTACTGACCGATAAATCTTCCAAGCCTTGCACCCATATCTAAGATTTTGAATTCTGCAAATAAATCCATAAGTCCATTGCTTGATGGTGTTCCTGTAAGTCCCACCATTCTTTTTACTTTTGGTCTTACCTTCATCAGCGACTTAAATCGTTTTGCCTGATGATTCTTAAAAGACGAAAGCTCATCTATGACCACCATATCAAAATCAAATGGAACATCGCTCTTTTCAATCAGCCACTGAAGGTTTTCTCTGTTGATAATATAAATATCTGCCTGTCTTTTAAGTGCCGACAGCCTTTCAGCTTCTGTTCCCACTGCGATGGAAAACTGAAGGTCTTTTAGATGATCCCACTTTTCAATCTCATCTGACCAGGTATTTCTTGCTACCCTTAAAGGTGCTACTACCAGAATGCGGTGTGCATCAAAGTAATCAAACAACAGATCATTTAATGCTGTGAGTGTAATGGATGTCTTTCCTAAACCCATATCAAGAAATACTGCTGCCACCGAATGTGACTCAATATACTTTGTGGCATATCTTTGATAATCATGTGGTTCGTATTTCATCAATCACACCTCCAATCTGCTGCACACCATCAATGACATACACCTTAAATCCTAATTTCTTAAGCAGTCGGTGCCTTGCCAATTGCAGTGGTCTTGGCTTTTCGCCTGGTGCCTTTAATTCTGCAAAGGCAAACTTACCATCCGGCAGTAAGATAATGCGGTCTGGCATACCATCGAAACCAGGCGATACAAACTTAGGACAGATACCGCCGCCATTTTTTACTGTCTTCACTAATTTTTGTTCTACTTCTTTTTCTCTCATAATGCCTCCTTTGGGACAAGTGGGACAACGTGGACAGCATTTTCTATATATTCCTTACGTGCGTATTTACAGTTTCTATACCTCTGTATTTATACCCATTCGGCTTTATATATAAATCTTGTCCACTTGTCCTATAAAGGGTTAAAAGTACTGTATTTAAGCCGTTTGTCAGTCGGACAACTTATGGGACAGTCTTTCATAAACTCTCTGTCTTCCATAAATTTTCTGGTTCACTCGCTTGCCGCTTTTCTCCCAACCATCGATTTTTAACATAATGGCTGCTATCGCATAAGAATCTGCAGTTTTGATGGTGGACAAGCTGTTGCCAAAGCACTCACACCAAATCTCTGCATTACTTACCTGCATGCGTTCCACAGTACCTGCAGGTGCCCCACCGAAATCATTGCCGCTTAAGTAGTTCCTTCGGTCATAGGTACTCATCTCATCCCACTTTTCAGGAAGCGGAGTATTAAGATATTCTTCCACAAGCCCCTGTCTTTCGTCAGTTTCCATTGCCTGACGCTGTTTGTCCACTGCGGTCTTGGCATCATCGCCTTCCAGGTAGAGATTTTCTCCCTGCTCATACAGATAAATAGACTCTGCCCATATCTGGTCTACATCCTCTTTTGTCATCTGCCATGACTTTTTTATGGAGCTATCGCAAACATTCACTGGCCAGAATCGCCTGTTTCCTGTGATGTCACGAAGAAATCCACTCTCCGCATTGGTAGAACCGACAATGATACACTGCCTTGGATGGCTCTCCGTCACACGTCCATAGGAAGGACGGTAAATGTCATCAGTACGGCTTAAGAATGATTTGATGGTTTCAATATCCACCTTCTTCATTCCTGCCATCTCTCCAAGTTCCAGGATAAGAAATCCCTGCAGTTTCTCCGCTCCCGACTTATCCTTCATGTCTGTAAGGGTAAGGCTGTCCGAGAACCATTTCCCTGCCAATTTGGAAAAGAAGGTAGACTTGCCTATTCCCTGTGTTCCAATAAGGATCAGTGCAGAATCAAACTTTGTTCCAGGGTGATAGGTTCTTGCGACTGCTGCAATCATGGTCTTTCTGGTAACCGCCTTCGTGTATGAAGTGTCCTCTGCACCAAAATAATCAATGAGCAGAGACTCCACTCTTGGCACCTTATCCCATTCCGGCAGAGACTTGAAATATTCTCTGACTGGATGAAAATGACGGTCTTCCACCACTTTGGTAAATGCCACATCATAATTTCTCGTAGAAAATACACCATAGCGGATATCAATGAGAGCCTTCATCTGTGCCATATCTGCATCTCTCCAGAAGAAGTTGTCAATCGGACGCTCCCACGGTACTTTGCCTGTAACCTCGATTCTTCCTGCCATCTCATTAAATGCAATATTGGAGAAATCAGGGTCATTCGTTAAAATGAGCATCAAGTTCCACACGCTGTTTTCAAGCACTTCACTTTTCGACTGATATACAAGTTTCTTCTGCCAGTCTTTATCGCCCTCATCGTCACTTACAAAATCCTCGTCAAGCTGCGCCTGTTTTTCCTCTAACGCAAGGAGTTTCACCTTATCCTGCTTCATTACAAAATCACACATGGCATTAAAGGATGCTTTATCATCTCCAAACTTATGAAGGCGCACAATATCAAAGGCATTGCAGAGTTTTAAGTATGCAGGATCTTTTGCGTGGTGACTGTAGACAAACTTATCTTCCTTAATCTCCACACCCGGCATACTGTTGGACTCGATTAAGTGATATCTGTTTTCAATGCTTGTTGGCTCATATACATCAGACAAAAATTCCGCTAACGCAAGATGCACCGGATAATAGGCACGGTTGAACAAACCAACCACGCCCTTTTTATCCAGTGGGTCTTCTACCTTTTTCACTGCAGTATCCTTTGCTGTTGTTTCCCTTGATGAGGTCGGGAGCTGCGTAGGGTCTGTCCACTCTGGATGAGCAGACAGAATATCATCTGGGTTTAACCAGTCTTTGTCTATCTCCAAACACAGATATTCTCCATTGCTTGGAGAACTTGGCCAGAACATAAGCTGGTTTGGCAGATAGGAGCATTCGTCAAAATAATCGATGCCAAGCATCTGTGCTAGATACCTTGCCACTGCAGCATACTCTTCTGCAGATATATCTCTTGTAAGTGGAAAGATAAATCTTGCCCTTGGATTTTCCGGTGTATGCCCATGCGTGGTGTATGCGACTGCCGTATATGGAAGATCCATCGTATCAAGATATCCCTTTGGCAGTGCATCTCCGTCCAGACTTATCATGGACCTCATCTCTACTGTATCAATTTTTCTTCTTCCGCCTTTAAGTCTTCCACCGACAAAGCCGCCGTGGTCTTTCGCCACGGTCTTCTTTGCCCTTGAGAACTTTGCATATTCCTCCACTGATTCCACAGTACGAATGGTGGTTCTTAACTTATCCTTCAGTTCATCAAAAGTGATGGTCTTGTTGCTCCAGGTCTTAGCACTCACACTGTTTCCATAAGCAATATTCAAATCACGCATTATGAAAGCCTCCTTTTCATCCCTGGTGTCTGTCCATGTTCAAAGCGTACCTGTCTTGCCTTTTCTCTGGCACCAAGCACCTCATTCGTAACAAAATCCGACTCCTTATATGTGCCATACTCCTGCGTAAGCATTGGAATATACTTCATCTCTTTATCAAATGAATCAAAGAATGAACGCTCTCTGCGATCTGCATAAGCAAACAAATATGGCTCTCCTGTTTCCGGGTGTATACCAAAGGTTACCTGTCCTTCATAATTTCCACCGCCGCCATCATCAGTTTCCTGACAAAAAATCATAATGTCATCATCCATAGGATCACCAAAGCAGATCATTCCTGCCCACTCATCACTATGGGCACCATTGGAGATTTTCTTAATAGCAGTATCACCTTCTTCTGTATCACGAATGCTTTTTCTCTTCACTTCAAAGTAACAATGGAAATCAATCAGATAAAAGTCCGGGAGATATGGTGTGCCATCACTTAACACAATTCCTTCCGGTTCATACTCCCAGCGGATTCCTATAATATCAAAGAACACTGCCCATCTTGCTTCCAAGCGTGATCTGAACTTATAGCCTTTATATTCTGTCTCGATTGCCTTCATCTTGTACCTCCTCCATTTCTTCTGTAAAATATCTGATCTTCATTCTTCTCTTTTCTGCAAGTGTAATCTCACGAGCCATTCCCTCCGAAATATTCTCACCAAACACCCACACCTCGCTGCACTTACCCAAAAGCACATAATTGATTGTATGAGTTGCTAGGTATCTTTCTTCCGGATTGTTGTCATCCATAAACTGCGAATACAGCAAATGTGGAGCCATAGGAATTGCGTTGCTGTCTAAAGCAAAACGGCAGAACTGTCTGGCTCTGCTGATATTACGTTCCGTGTCTCCCCGGAAAGGACTGCAGATATATACCAACGGTCTGAATATATCCTGAGAGGCGGCAGCTTTCTTTGCTGCCCTTTCCTCTCTTTCAACATTGGTCAGTGCCGCATAGGTAGTCGGGTCTGCATACCTTTCTGCGTTATACTTGTTCACTGACATGCTTTCTTCCTCCCATCATCTTTCTGGTGCAGTCACTGCATAAGACGGATGTGCCAAATAAATCGCTTTCTCCGTCTGAAAGCAGTTCTGCAATATCCACTTGCACTTCTTCTCCACAAACAGGACATCTGCTAAATACATTCTCATCCGTAATTTCGATAGTAACCTCCATCGCATCGCTAACCTTTTCTTTTACATAAAACATTAGATTTCTCCTCCTTCTAATTTCTGCTTGTACCATTCCAGGTATCTCTTTCTCTGTTCATAATCTGGCACTGCCACTAACAGTCCCACATCCACCTTCTGTAAAATTTCAAGCATCTGAATCTGACTGTCTGAAAGATAAGGTCTGATGCTTTTTCCCTTTTCAATGTCGTTTGCGAGTCGAAACTGCTTTGCAGACATACCTACCACAATGCGATTTAACATATCGCACTCATTACTGAAGTGATATGGCTTTGGGTGGTCATGGAGCAATTTGATATTTTCTGTCAGAAGTGGAAACTCCTGTCTTGCCGATACCAGGGATTTAATGAACTGCTCCATTTCATTGAATCTCTTGATATACATTTCTTTGAACTTCATAGCCTTCGCACCGGTATAGCCCATAACGAGCATTGTGAAACCATCACGAGTCAGATAGTAGCAAGGCTGTTTTTTATTCTGTTTGTTGCGATAATAGGACGGCTCAAAATTGAGCTGTCTAAATTCATCACTCAGCCCAGAATTAGGAGCAATAATTTTTTGAATATCACGAAGTACATTCTTATGCTCCTTTTCAAAGCACTCAGCTACAAATAAGCTGTCCACTCTTGCTGTGTCATTGGTATCTGCGAACACTCCAAGTTCGTCTTTTGGTATAAGTTCTCTCATCTTAGAACCTCCTTAAAATGAAATAGACAGAAGGAAAAATGCATCCTTCTGTCTATAAGCAAGAGATTCTTTCAAATCGAACCCCCGATATTTAATCTTTTTTATAAAAATCACATTCGTACCCATCCGCACGAAGAAGTATTCCTTCTATCCATGGTGGTGTTCTCCCCATCTGTTCACAGATAGCATCAAGAGACACTCTCTTGTCACATTCAATAATCAGTTCATCGTGGACATGACCACAGATAAAGCAGTGGGATAATGTTCTGATAGCATACATCAAAATATCCCTGCTGATTGCCTGGACAATATTCTCTACGAACTTGGGACCATAGCTTTCGATCCTCTCCCATTTCTTTGTACCGCCAACACCTTCATATGTCACAGATTCACTTCCAAATATGTTAGTTCCCATTCTTGGCTTCACATACGAAAGTTTTCTGCCGCTTGGCAGTCCGATAAAGAGCATTTCACTTCTGCAAGAAAAAATGATATTTCCAATTCTTGATGATTCCTTTTCCTTTACTGCCTTTTTCACAGCACGGTCTACTTCCCACCAGAACTTTACAATATTCGGATTTGCTGACCTCCACATATCAACAAGCGGCTGCAGTTCCTCTTCCTCCAGTCCCATCTGTAATGCTCCCATAGATTTCAAAGCACCAACCGAGCCACCATAACCAAGAGCCAGTTCTGCAATTTTGCCTTTTTGTCTTAAGTGTCCGTTTACTCCATGCTTTTCCACAGGCACATGAAACATCTGACTTGCTGATGCACAGTAGATATCTCCACCACTTGCAAAGACATCAGCCCTCCAGGTCTCTCCTGCCAAATGGGAAAGTACCCTGGCTTCAATGGCAGAAAAATCAGATACAATGAATTTCATTCCGTCTCTTGGCACAAATGCTGTGCGGATCAGTTGCGATAATGTATCTGGCACATCGTCGTAAAGCATGGTCATTGCTTCATAATCCCCAACCTTTACAAGTAACCTAGCCTCTGCCAAATCAGAAATATGGTTCTGAGGAAGGTTCTGCAGCTGAATGAGTCTGCCTGCCCACCTTCCACTTCTGTTGGCTCCGTAAAATTGAAACATTCCCCTTGCTCTTCCATCTCTGCAAACGGCATTTTCCATTGCCTGGTATTTCTTCACAGATGATTTTGCAAGTTGCTGACGAAGGGTAAGCACTGTCTTTAATGGTTCCGGCGCTGTATTTAGCACCTCCGCTACCTCCTTCTTTCCAAGGCTCTCCATTTCTAATCCATTTTCAGACAGCCATCCTTTCATCTGCTGCACAGAGTTCGGATTATCAAGTCCTGTTAATTCCTGCATTTTTTCTGACAGAAGTGATTTGGACCTTTCATCAAATATAATCGCATTCTCTACAACAGCCATATCCAGAGCAATGCCTCTGTCGTTGATTTCCTGGTCGAGATGATATTCTTCCCATACAAAATCAGGAACTGGAAATTTATGAAGTTTCTCCTGGATAGACATCTCCACTTCAACATCCCGTTTATTATATTTTTTGAATAGCTCCCACTTAGGACTATCATGCTGTGGCAAATTTCTGGTTCTTCCCCCATTAACCTTCGTGGGCTTACACGGAACACAGAAATATCGTATGAGATTTTTGCCCTCTGTCAGCTTCTGCTCTTCCAGACCTAAAACCGCACCTGCTCCTGCAAGGGATAATGGCAGTCCCATGTATGCAGACCAAATCATAGAGCATTTCCATGATGACGGATCAAGATAATCTCCTACTGTATCTTCATCGATGCTGTAAGATATGAAGTCCTTTTTATGGTATTTTCTTAGATATTCCGACAAGCATACCCTCTCGAAAGAAGCATTAAATGCCCACTTAATTACACTTTCATCTGCTAACGCCTTTATGATTTCTTTTGGTATTTTCTCGCCCTGTGCAATGTCTACCACAGAAACCTCGCCACCATCTACAGAATATCCAAATAATAATATTTCAAAGTTCTCGGACTGTGCATATTTATAAACGCCGCATTTCTGCAAGTCCACATCACTGTAAGTTTCCAAATCAATGCTAATTGTTTTCATCGTCTCACGCTCCTATACTAAAGCGGCAGTGCAAGATACCACACTGCCGCCATATTTTTATTCTTCAGATTCACTTTTCTTCTTTCCCAAATTAGGGAATAACCATAAAACAAATCTCTTTGTTACTCCAAAGAACCACTTCCAAATTGCCACTATTCCAAAAATCCAAAAGAAAGCTGAAATGCCAAGTAAAGTTCCTCTGACGGATGCATCGATTAATTCATTTAACATTTCCATTGTCATAAATTGTCACCTAACCTTTCAATGATTGGCGGCAGGCTTGTCCCACCGCCACCATTGTCATTATTTGTCTTAGCTTAAGAAATCATCGTCCTCGTCTGTTGCAAAGTCATCCTCTGCTCTTGACTTACCACCAAGCGGCTCTCCGTCCTTAATCTTCTGAAGATTGTTAAGACCACAGGCAATACCCTTATTACCGTTAGAGTTGAATGCATAAAGATTGATGGAAGCTCTGCCATATACACCACTGTAGACCTCACTGCGGTCAATGATGGTATTTCTGTCTGCATCCACGATACCCGGTGCTGTCGCAGAATTCGCATTGATGAAGTAGCTGTTGGCATAAGCCTCATCGTCCGGACGCTCCAAATCTCCGTCACGAAGAGGAGTCTTAAGTACAGAAAGTGCAGGAACGGTCTTGCCATTGCCCTTAAGTTTACTCTGACCTTCTTCGTATGCGGCCTGAATTGCCTTCTTAATTTTCTCAACAGTCACTTTATCCGACTTAGGGATGATAAGGCTGACACTATACTTTGGTGTACCGCCGTTGATTGATTTAGGCTCCCACACATTTGCGTAGCTCCATCTTGTGTCAGGACCTGTGATTACCTTCATTGGATTACTAAAATTTGCCATAATAAAATTCCTCCTAATTTTCACTAAAATCTTCTTTTGCTGTATTGATTGCCGGACGCTTGTCACTCTCCGGCACGAGTGTCGGCTTGCCCTGTGGCTTATAAACATATGCCCCAAGCAGCTCTTCAAACTTCTTTTTACCGAGTACCGATGTCATTGCTGTAATGCCGAGTAACTTTTTCTCATATGGGTCTTTCCCTGCATTCTTGACTACTTCTGCTACAGCATCTTCATCTGTATACTTACGGTTGGAACGACCCTCGACTACCTTAAAGCCATCGTAGTGTGTTCCGCTGACTGCCTGCTGCAGAGCATACTCTTTCACATCCGCTGCCCATGCCACAAGCTCATCTGCCTTAGTCAAAATGACTGCGATTTCCGCTTCTTCCAAGGTGGCAGGCATCTCAAAGTCATACTTGGCCATTTCCATGTTGTATTCCATTCTCTTTCTGCAGGTAGCTTTGACCTTACAGAACTGACAGTGGCTTCCTGCCTTAAACTCTCCCTCACCGTCAAATGCAAGTTTTGCGGTTGGTGCAAGCACTGTCTCTGCCCAAGAGTACAAATCCTCTTTCTTCATAATAAAGGTACTGACATTTTCCCTTCTAGGCTGAAAGATTGTCATTGACACTTCACTGATGTCATAAATCCCATCAAACAGATTTAATGCTCCAAGTGCATAGCACATCATCTGCGGATTGTTGTCTGCCATAACTTCAACACCTTTTCCGTGCTTATAGTCGATAACATGAAGCGTTCCATCACCGATGATTACGCAGTCACCTGTTCCAAATCCCTCCGGAACATACTGTGAAAAATCAAGTCTCTGTTCTATCAGAACAACCGGATCTTTACAGTTCTGCTTTACTTCCTCTACTACCGAAGAACAAAATGTGGCATATTCTTCCGCACACTGTTCCATTTCTTCATCATAGTAAGATAGGTTCTTTGTCGGATTTCTTGTTTTCATACCGATTGCCTTCTTCAGCTTATGCTCACAAAGAGTATGGGCATCCGTTCCTTGAAGGGCATATTCACTTGCCGTATCTTCCTTATCTGCACAAAGCCTTGCTGACGGAGGACAGGATAGCCATCTGTGACTGGCTGATGCAGAAAGTATTGCATGTGCCGCCATCAGATCACCTCCACCTTTGCAAGCAGTTCTTCATACTGTGCAGGTTCAATGTCAGATAATTTTTCAACACCAAACTCTGTAAGAACCGCTTTCACTTCTGCTGTGTGACCCTCTCTTGACTTTGTGGCCAGAACTGCTCTGACTTCCTCAAAAGTGAGTTCTTTCTTTTCTTCCTTCTTCGGCCGTTTTTCCTCAATCTGCTTTGGCTCCTCTTCTTCAATCACTGCTGCCGTAGTATCTACAGTCAGAACGGTATCGTTGTAAGTTTCAGCGATTGCCTCCACCACATCTGCAAGAGAACGCATCAGCTTTGCAGCATCAAGGAGTAACTTGTACTTGTTTGTCATGATTTTCCTCCTTCTCTCATCTCATGAATCTCTACGGTCTGAACAGAATCTCCGGGTGATAAGACAAGGACGCTGACCTTCTGTCCAAAAAGGAAATCAAGCACTTTCTTACGAATATGCATTGTTCCGCCCTTCACTACCTGGGTTCTGGAACCGTCTGGTTTTGCAATGTTGATACAAACTTTGTGTTTCATTGCTGTGACTCCTTTCCGAGTGGCTTTTGTCTGCCCCTCTGTCCATATACAAGAAATGAGGAGGAATCGAACCCCCTCATTTCCAAAAAATTTAAATTTCTTTTGCAAGTCTTGTAAAAATCTTCTTCAGACGATTTCTGACAGCCGCTTCTGTTACACCTTCCTCGGCTGCAATATCCACATTTGTCATATTCTGATAAAACTTTTTGAACAATGTATTTCTCTGTAATTCACTGAGACCAGTAATAGCTGTCTTAAGCTTGTCCAGCTTTTCTGTGTGTTCCTGTTCTGAAATGGATGCAAGCATCATCTCCAATGGATCTGAGCCTGTATCTTCTAAATAAGGGTTGCGATCATTCGCATCCTCACCGCTGCCATCATAATAATTTTCATAATGGACAGGACAGTGATACTCCTCTCTTCTTTCCGCATCGATTGTGGCATCATCCATCTCATGGAGTTTTGCTATAATTGTTGTGTCTACTCCGTCCTCATTTGGGTTAATGACACACTTGCTTCCATCATCAAAGAAATAAATGTAATTTGTACGGTTGTCTTCCGATGTTTTAAACTTTCTCATAAAGTTCCGCCTTTCTGCCTGTTCGCAGTCGGGCATGGAACCAAAATAAGGACCGGTGCTTTGATAGCCGCCGATCCCCAAATCCTGAAAAACGAGTATAGGAAACCAGGGCTACTTCAAATTGCACTTTTTACTGATTACTCAGTAAATTGCCAATATGATGTATCCCATGCCCTATTACGTAATTCAGGCTTGTGATATAAATTTTTTATTTGAGTGTCTGGCACTCAGATGAAATCACAATGATTTGTAATCTCATCTCGATGTCAGATTTGTTTCTCTATTTACTTCTTCTCCATTTGATTTTTATTTTTATTTAAAAAATCGCTTCAAAATTTTTCAAAATGGAGAAGTATATAGGTTAGGTATTTTTTATCATCCAAAGGTGTCACCTAATGAAACCTTTGAAACAACAAAAAAAAGGCCTGACAAAATACAGGTGTTAAGTACACCCATACTTCGTCAGACCTTGCTCACTACAATTCTCATTGTGTGGCGATTCGCTCAGTACGAACTTTCTGGTTACGAAAGCTAACAGCAATCACAGATTTACATAGTGGACACTTTATTTTTATGATTCCAACTGTTTCTTCTGGATTTGCGTCAAACAATCTTTTATTTTTACAACATGGACAAGCCACATGCATTTCCTGCATCTATCTTCGCCTCCCGTAAGAGGCCAGTCAAAGGGAAAAGTCAAACTGACCATTATATTCTTCATTATCCTTTGCACTTTTATCCGTCTTTTATCCGTGACCTAATCCTAATGTAGCGATAATTTATTATATCGAACATCTGTTCTGTTGTCAATTACCAAACACTGAAAGTTGCTCCAACGAAGTATTCATATTAAATTCATATTCAAAAAATCCTTTTCCGCATTTTACAAATCTTTTTTCTACGTTTACAGATTTTTTTAGTGTATCTGTGATAGAAAATTTCACACTTTTATGCTATACTGGACATATATAGAGTGCTTTTCTAATCAAACGCTGTTACACAGAACACCTCTCTCTGAGGTTGATTTAATTATATGAAATTCGATTGGTAGAACTGGTCAGTATCAGATAGGATTGGATAGGCATGGATATGGAGGGATAAAAAATGGAATTCAAAGATTTTATACATAAATTATCCTCTGTTATCAGTGCTGGTGGCAGTACTGATAAGTTTACTCGCTCCATCTTTGAAGCTATAGTGACAGAAGATGGACAAGATATTCTTAATGGTTACAAAACAAGCAGTTACAAGGCATTCTTCAATGGAAATACTTCTATCCGAAGAATTTCGCAAAAAATAAATGCTTATATTGAGCCAACAGAGTTCATGGATTACATCGATAATTTTCCTGGTGCAGTTGTTGAGAATCTCTGCAATGTTTTTGCTGAAGATATCCCAGATATCAATTCTGTAAATGCATCCGAAAAATTAGCTGATTTATTCGTGTCTATCATGACAGAGGCTGCTGGCAGCACCTCAAAAGTTCCCGCAAGAGATTCTCGCCCTATTATTATGGATGCCATAAATGGATTGGCTCCTGATTTAGGTAAATATCAAGATGGTGTTCTTTACATGCAAGAAATCAAAAGTCAAGATGATGAAGATCGAAATCCATTCCAGAATTATCTGGAGAATGCCACAGGATATTATTCAACCAAGAAAACGCTCTTGTATGCTGAAAATCCGCATCCATTTTACGAGCTTTATGTATGTAATAATATTAAATATCATAAATATCGATTTACAGGGTACAGAGATATAAGACCTGAAATTACAATTAGCGACGCTACTATCGAAAAACTAGAGGCAGAATCCAAATATATTATTATTGAAGGAATCGGCGGTATTGGAAAATCAATGTTCCTTACTCATTTATTTTTAACATCCGCCAGCAATATTTCTGAAACTGGTATTGTTCCTCTCTTTTTGTCGTTAAAGGATTATAAAGACACAACTGATAATGTAGTAGATTTCATATGGAAATCACTGTGCGTGTATGACCCTAATATAAGCAAGAAGGTAATAATCGATGCTCTGCAAAACAAAGGACTTGTCCTTTTGCTTGATGGCTTGGATGAAATACAATCATCCGTTAGAGAGGCTTTTGAATCAGATTTAGAGGCTTTTATAAAGTCATATAACGGGAATACAATTATCATTACATCCCGCCCGATTTATAATGCTTTTGTATCATTTTCAAAGTTTTCTGTATTTGATATACAGCCATTGTCAAAGGAACAGGCCTTAGCTCTCGTTGATAAGTTAGAATTCTGGGATGATTCTGCAAAGAAAAATTTTATGCAGGCACTCGATAAGGAACTCTATTCTTCGCATCTTCAGTTTGCAAGCAATCCGTTATTGCTCACTATAATGCTGATGACATACTCTTCCTTTGGTGAAGTTCCCGCAAAAATGCACGTATTCTATTCCAAAGCCTATGAAACAATGTCTCGACTGCATGACGCATCAAAAGGGTCATTCAAGCGGCCTCTTTACACAAAACTCACGCCTGAAGAATTTGCAAAAATATTTGCAGAGTTCTGTGCAAGAACATATACAGATGAAATACTCGAATTTGACGAGAGAACATTCTCAACATATATGTCCAAGGTCATAGATAGTTCTTCCATTGATACAACAGGAATATCTCCTCATGAGTTTATTCTTGATCTGACAGAGAACCTTTGCATTATGTACAGAGAAGGCAACACATATTATTTTATACATCGTTCATTCCAGGAATACTTTGCTGCTGTTCACTTTTCTTCACAGTATGATGCAAAACTCACAAAGATTGGAAACTTCTTTGAAACAATGCCTAACCGTACTTACACGGACAAAACATTTGATATGCTGTATGATATGATTCCTGAGAAAGTGGAGCGATTTATATTCCTTCCATTTTTAACAAATCTTATTTCAGAATATGAAAAACAAGGTGATGAGGAATATTGGGAATTCCTAGAAAAGCAGTATCCTGCCATCTACCATGAGGAAGGTAATGTTGGCGATTCTTACTATAATGAAGCCAAGTCCTATCTGTATCGAATTATCGTAGAATATAACGGATTAGAACACGCTTCCGAACTTGAGTATTATGAATGGCCTCGACAAATATATGATTTGCCAACTCAAAACTGGGTAGATGCTTACAGCGAGTTTGTTGAGGGCGATGCTTTTGAACGATATCCAAGCCCTGCTGATATAAGTGAGTCACTGCTTGATGACACAACTTTGTTCCCAGAAGATCAACTGCCTTATCAGTATGAGTCCTACTTTGGTACACCTGAAATAGCGGGCAGCACCATTGAAATAGAAATATACGATCTTCGAAAATATGCTTATAAATACAGAGAAATCCGTAAGTGCATTGAAGACCCTGAATTTCCGCTGATGGTTGAATACAGAGAATTGAAAGATTATTACACTAAACTAAAAGACAGAGCCGACAAAGAAGATGCATCGAGTTCACTCTTTGATGACTAGGAAAGGATATAAAAATAATGAGAATCAGTTATAACAAACTTTGGAAATTATTGATTGATAAAAATATGAATAAAAATGACTTAAAGACAACGGCAGGCATCAGTTCTGCTTCCGTGGCCAAATTAGGAAAAGGAGAAAATATCACTACCGATGTTCTTCTTAAGATATGCGAGTCACTAAATGTGCATTTAGAAGATATTATGGAAACAATTGACGATTAATGGAGGTACCGCATGAAATTATTATATTCTAATATTCTCCCTCTTGGGACAGATGACACTCAACAAACCATCGCAGATTGTTTTGAAGATCAGCTCTCAAAAGCTGACCGTATTGAAATTGCTGTAGGCTATGTATCTCGTGCTTCACTCGAAGAACTAGACAGCCTAATTGAAAAATACAATATCAAAAATATATGCTTAAATATTGGTATGTACTATATCGAAGGTATGCCAGAAGGTTCCTATCACACTGCTCTCAAACTTAACAAAAAATGGCTTGCTGATAGTATCGGAGAAATTCGAATGATTCGTACTTTTAAGTATCACGGCAAAGTATACTGTTTCTACAAAAATGGTGAACCATTTGCTGCTATTATAGGGTCTGCTAATCTCGGTGTCTTAAAAATGGAGGCATCCAATCGCAGACAATATGAGTTATCCTCACTAACCACAGACCCTGCGGAATGCAATGAAATCTCAGAACACATTCTTCAATTAAAAACGCCAAACTGCTCTGCCAACATTGAGGATATTACCGATATGCCTCTTATTTTTGAAAAGAATACTGCCCTTTCCGGCATTGAACTTGTTACGGAAGTTCCACCTTCAAATGTTGAATTTTATAAGCGCTGTATGACATATGCATCTTTCCTTCTGCCACTGAAGGTACCTGCATATGATGAACGTCATATTGATGATAAAAAGCATTATACGAAATCAAATGTAAATGTTTGTTATGCCGCACCACGAAATAAGAGAAAATCACGCGACTGGTATGAAACTCAGCTTACTGTTGCAAAAGAAATCACGCATATAGAAGGATATCCTGAAAAGAATGTTCCATTTTTTGTCGTTACAGATGATGGTTATTGGTTCAAAGCACACACTACAAGCGATGGCAACAAACAATTTAGTGCTGTTGGTGACGAGTTAATCATGGGGCGATGGCTTAAGGGCAGACTTGCCGCAGCTGGTTTAGTTGCACCTGTAAACGATACTCAGAAGGATACAGATCGTTTAGGAATGATTACAAAGGAAATGCTCCAAGAATATGGATGTGAAAATCTCTACTTGAAAAAGACAGGACAAACTGCTCTTGATGAAGACGGTACAGCATTAGATGTTTGGATGCTTTCTTTCAAACCAGAAGATCAGGAAGGAGATGACGAATAATGGCTTACTTAAAGAATTATATAGATAAAATTATCGAGCGCGGCAATATCGGACTTGCAGAATCAATATCAAACACTGCAGAAGATGTTGGAAACAATTATCTCAAAAACTTCTCCTTCACCAGCCACGAAATTGGATTATTATTCGGCAATGTTCAGTCTGGAAAAACAGGACAGATGTTTGGTATTATGAGCAAGGCTACAGACCTTGGTTTCCCTGTATTTGTCCTTCTCACTACTGACAATGTCGTTCTTCAGCAGCAAACATTAGATCGTGTAAAAGCTGATCTGGACGGTTTCTGCATTTGTGGAGAAAACGATGCACGAGTATTTGCCGACAACAGTTTGATGCTTCCTACAATAGTCGTGCTGAAGAAGAATGCCAGAATATTAAAACTATGGGCTAATATTTTTAATTCAACTGGATTTATGCGTGGGAATCCGCTATTTATCGTAGATGATGAGGCAGATGCCGTTTCCTTAAATACATTGGTAAATAAGAATCGTCAGTCCTCTATCAATAAATATCTTGATTCAATTCGAAATGGTGCGTCAAGCAGTCTGTATCTGCAAGTAACTGGTACACCGCAGTCCATTTTCCTTCAGACTCGTGAATCAGGATGGCATCCATTATTTACGCACTACTTCAAACCAGGAAAGAGTTATCTCGGTGGGGACTTCTTCTTTCCAAAGACAGGAAAACCTGACTGTGTTACTTACCTTGATAATTTGCAACAACCTGAAAGAGATGTTGTAATTAGGCACCTACTTGTTTCTGCACAAATTCTCGCCTCTGGAGGAATAACCTCTACTTGTCTGATTCACCCAAGTGTAAAACAGGCAGCACATCAGAGATTTGCAGACAGTATTAATGATGAACTTGACTGGTGCAAAGCAAATTTACATGGGGCACTCGAAACTGAACTCAGGAAACAGCATACATTGTTGGGACCAACTAAATCAGCTAAGGTTCCATTTTCGGAAATAATGGATAAAGTCACAGAACTTCTGACTAATAATGAATTCAAGGTTCTTATAATGAATGGAAAAACCGATGTTGAAAGTTCAGAATATGCTTCCGGCTGTAATTTTGTAATAGGTGGAAATACCCTTGGCCGTGGTGTAACATTCCCTGGTCTTCAGACTATTTATTATACCAGAACTGCTAAAAAGCCACAGGCCGACACTATGTGGCAGCATAGCCGTATGTTTGGATATGACCGTGACCCAGGAATGATGATGGTTTATATTGACGAGAGACTGTATAAGTTGTTTGCCGACATAAATGCAACCAATAATGCAATTATCTCTCAAGTTGAACAGGGGTTTGACGATGTTAAGATTTACTATCCAGAAGGACTCAATCCTACAAGAAAGAATGTCCTAGATACAGATCATGTGACTGCCATCTCTGGAGGCACAAACTATTATCCATTCAATCCAGACAACAACACTATTGATGAAATCACTAATTTACTTGCACCATTTAATGACGATGAACCATATTATCAAGTAAGCCTTAGAGTGATGAAGGAAGTTCTTTCTCATGTTGTTACCGACCATGATTTCAAACTTCCATCATTCCTATCGATCATTGATACAATGCTCTCTGAAAATCCGACTATGCAGGGCATACTCATTGTACGAAGAAACAGGGATGTTGCACAAGGCACTGGTGCATTACTGTCACCAAATGACTGGCAGTTGGGTGCTTCCTTCCCTCGTAAAGTTGTACTTACAATGTATCAAGTTACAGGTAATAAAGGATGGGGTGGAAAGCAATTATGGATTCCAAATATAAAATTGCCTGATGGTGCAGTTTATTATGATGTAATCGAGGACTGATATGGCTGATAATCATTCAAAAGAAGTGAGAAGCAAGAATATGTCTCACATCAGAAGTACCAATACAAAGCCAGAAGAAATCGTTAGAAAATATTTGTTTTCACATGGTCTTCGATATCGAAAAAATGTACGAACACTTTCCGGCTGTCCTGATATCGTACTTCCTAAATATAAAGCGGTTGTCTTCGTAAATGGCTGTTTCTGGCATATGCATGACTGTGGCCGCTTCGTATGGCCGTCCAGCAATAAAGAATATTGGAGCAAAAAAATCAACAGAAATGTTGAACGAGACGCAGAAAATCATCGCATTCTCTCCGAACAGGGATGGAAAGTCCTTGTAATATGGGAATGCCAGTTAAAGAAGAAAGTGGCAGATGAGAATTTAGAGAATTTATATAATGCCATTACCCAATAAAAAATACGGATGCAGGTTCAACCACACCTTGCATCCGTATTTTTTAATCTTCGTCTTTGATATTTGGTTCTGTATATTCGTATTCTTCCCCGGCAAATGTTTTCAAAACTGCCTCAAAGATTATCTTTGCACCTTCACACGGAACAGCCATACCAATCTGCTTTCTAACCTGTTCCTTTGAACCTTCAAAAATATAATCATCCGGGAATGTCTGCAGTCTTGCTCTTTCACGGTTTGTTAAAGCTCTCGGCTCTTCCCAATGATAAATATGTGTTCCGCCTCCGCCTGAACCAGTTACTGTATAAGAAGGCTTTTCTGGATCGAGTCTCTTGTAGATTGTACTAATTTTAGTCTTAGTGTTAATCTTCAAATCATCCGGTAAATCCACATCCCAAGCATTCTGTCCAGGTCCAATCAAGTTCAGTCTTCTTATTACCTTTTCTGACTGTTTTGTTGGCTCATTATTATATGCATCTGCTGGAATTGGCGGCTCCTCAATTGCCTGTCGGCATGTTTTCATTTCTCCCGTTGGTGCAGGAATTCTGAATTCATATGGAAGGTCATCTCGAATGCCTATAATGATAATTCTGTGTCTTGCCTGTGGAATCCCATATTCTTCGAACTTATATAAATTGGGATAAATTCTGTATCCAGCCTCTTTCATATCTGAGAGAATCTTGTCAAAGGCTTTTCCTTCATTAGCGCTTCTCAGGCCACCAACATTTTCTGCAAGAAACCATATTGGACGATACATTTTCAGTACTTCAATTCCATATGTGTATAATGGTCCATACTTCCCTTTGAATCCAAGTTTCGAACCCACAAGGGAAAAGTCATTGCATGGGAAACCAAATGCCAATGCATCAATGGCTCCAAGCTGTGTTAAATCGAGCGTATGCACATCTTCGCAGTAAACGCTCTCCGGTGCATCTGGGCATATGTTTCGAGTATAGGTACGGCATGTAGACTCATCAAGATCATTGGCCCACTGATGAACAATGCCAAACTCCTCATTTCCTATATCTGCATGCGTAGCTCCCCAGCCAATTCCGCCGGGCCCGCAAAATAATTCTCCAAGATGAAAAATCATTACAATCTATCCTTTCTTCTTTATGATAAAATCGATCTGGTCTTGAATATGGTTCTTTTCATCTGAATCAAGCATAGATATGTTCTTAAATCCTGATCGATACTCTTCCAAGTCTGAAGTTTCTAAAAATCCTGCCATAATAAAAAGCGGTACTACTGGCACGCCATATAAAACAGCAAGTTTCTTAAGCTCCGCTGCACCTAAGATGTTGTCAGCACCATTTTCCGCTTTACAAAGGCGAGAATTCGTGATTCCTATTTGAGTCTGAACTTTCGCTTGACTCAAACCTTTTTCATTTCGTGCATTTCTTAAATAATCGCCTAGTTCACTCATAGTTTCACCTCTTGAACTAGTATAGCATAACCGCTGCGAAAATGCAACACTTTTATATATTTACGCTGCGTTATTGCAGCATTATTCATAAACTAACCTGTCAACTCAACCTATAAAATATTCATCTTATCCACTCAACCTATTCCAATGTTCATCTTGTCAACTCAACCTTATCGCAAAATCGCAGTAGACCAGTTCTCGCAGACACAAAAAAGAGAGCCTAGAGCAAACCTGTCATATTTACTCCAAACTCTCGAAATCCCTTTATTTCAAGGCTATTTGCAGTTCTTACTTCTGTACTTTTGACATCAAGACTACCGTCTCAACATGCCCCGTCCTCCCAAACAGATCCACGCCCTTGACCTTGACCGTCTTATACCCTAACTCTTCCAGCACAGCACAGTCCCTAGCAGCAGTAGCGTGATTGCAGGATATCATAACTATCCTGTCAGGGGACATTTTTGCCATGTACTCCAGTGCGTCCCTAGTGCAGCCCTTTCTTGCAGGGTCAGCTATTATCACATCTGGTCGTTCGCCACGGCTGTAAAGTATCTCTGCTATCTTTCCTGCGTCACCACATATAAATTCCGCATTTGTGACATTGTTTGCTGCGGCATTTCGTTTTGCATTGTCTATTGCAGACTCTATTATCTCAACACCTATGAGCTTTTTCACCTTTTTGCTCATTGACAAACCGATCGTTCCTGCACCGCAGTAAAGATCAAGAAGAGTTTCATTTCCTGTCAGCTGAGCATAATCTGCGGCAATTTCATAAAGCCGCTCCGCCTGAATTGTATTTACCTGATAAAATGACAGCGGTGATATCTCTATATCATTTCCGCACATGGTATCGTGTATCGTGTCGCTTCCGTACGCAGTAACAAGCTTCTGTCCGAGTATACAGTTGGTCTTTCGGCTATTCTCGTTGAAAACTATACTCTTTATATCAGCGAATTTTTTGCAAAGCTCACCCACAAGCACATCAAATACGCCACGCTTTTTAAGGTCGGTAATAACAAGACAAACCATTATCTCACCTGAGTGTTCGCCACGCCTGAGATAAATATGCCTGAGCAGACCGCTTCCCGTTTCCTCGTTGTATGCCTTTATCTTACGCTTGTTCACATATGCCATTATTTCATCGGCTATTGCCTTGAATACAGCAGGCTGTAATGCACAATCAGTGTGATCGCATACACGGTGAGAACGCCTTGAATAGAATCCGCAAACTGCCCTACCGTCCTGCTCTGCTACAGGGTACTGCGCCTTGTTGCGATAGCCAACAAGCTGTTTACAGCCCTCAAAACTGTCATATTCAGGATAAAGCTTACCAATACGCTCAAATGAATCCTTTATGAACTGCTCTTTTACACGGCATTCTTCCTCATAGCTCATGTGACGAAAACAACAACCGCCACACCTTGAATAAACAGGGCAATCGTTCTTCGTTCTTTCAACCGAACCACTTACAATATTTTCGATAATGCCATAGCAATACGTTTTGCAGACCTTGACTATCCTGCATTCGATAACGTCGCCAATAACAGTAAAAGGCACGAAAACAGCAATGCCCTCGTGCTTTCCTACTCCGTTGCCATCATTTGTCATACCGCTTATTTCAAGCCTGATAATCTCATTTTTCTTTAGCATAAAATTCCTCTATCTCATTTTTTCGCTTAAGCATAAGCTCAAAATGCTTATTGTATTCCAGCGGAAATTTGTAATTGAACACACGCTCCAAACGTCCGCCCTCTTTGTCAACAAGCTTTGTCGAGCCACCTGCACCCATTGCAAGTATGGTCTGAACCTCTTCCATTATATAGATATTATATAAACTCTCGTGACCCCACTTTGTCCAGCCTATATTTTCAAGATTTTCAAGCATATTCTTCTGTCTGTAGAGATAATAAGGCAGATAGCCGCTTTCAAGAAGTCTTTTTGTGGCATACTCTACCATTTTATCGGCTGGATTTTTCAGTACTTCCCTGTCACCGCTGTGATTTAGCCTAGCCGCACGCTTTATGGAAAGTGTGTGTACAGTGATATTCTCAGGAGCAAGCTCGATAAGCTTATCAATGGTATTCTCAAAGCTCTCCACTGTGTCTGTTGGCAGACCTGCGATTATATCGGTATTTATAGAGTTAAAACCAACTTTTCTTGCAAGGTCAAAGCTGTCAAAAAACTGTGCAGTTGTGTGCTTTCTGCCAATAGCCTCAAGAACGCTGTCATTCAAAGTCTGTGGATTTATAGATACTCTGCCACAGCCATTTGCTTTAAGCACCTTCAGCTTTTCTTCAGTTATGGTGTCAGGTCTTCCCGCTTCAACAGTGTATTCACGGACAGTTGACATATCAAAGCTGTTTGCAATGACTTTCATAACTCTGTCAAGCTGAGCAGCAGTGAGCGTGGTAGGAGTGCCGCCGCCAAAATATACGGTGTCAAGCTTTAAACCAAGCTTTTTCGTTATCTTCGCAGTATAAACTATCTCCTCACACAGCTTGTTCACATACTCAGGGATAAGCTTCATACAGCCCTCGATAGATTGCGAAACGAAAGAACAGTAGGAGCATCTTGTGGGACAAAACGGCACTGACAAATAAAGACTAAAGCTGTCCTTTTCAAGCTCATCGAGGACAGGCTTCTGGGTTATAGCAGTTTTGTATGCAATATCGCACTTTTCTTCGCTGCAAAGATATCTGCTCTCCATGGCTTTAAATATCTCCGCCTTGTTCATGCCCTCACTGAGCATATCATTCACACGCTTCACAGGTCTTATTCCCGTTATAACGCCCCATTTCGGCACAATGCCTGTTATCTCGCTCATTGCCTTAAAAAGAAGTCTTGACAGTGAAAGTTCCATGTCGCTTTCAAAATGCACAAACTCCTCTTTTTCGCAAGTCTTGCCGTCATATCTCACCTTAACGCTCAAACAAACATTGTCAGCGTTATCCTTTTTCTGAGCGAACACATAATCGTCCTCTGTATCTATGCTGTCAGAAAAAACGTGGGTAAAGAGCGTTGCAGGGATAAAAAGCTTCATTACTCCCTCAAGCTCATATTTATAATCGTTGCCGCTGAATATCAGAGTCATTTCAAAGCCTCCGCAGCCTGCCTGAGATATGGGTTATACTTTCTCTCAGCGTCAAGTGTCGTGACATTCATGTGACCTGGGTAAACAGTGAGATTTCCACCAAGGTCAGCTATTTTCATAAGCGACTTCATAAGGGCTGTGCTGCTTCCATCAGGCATATCAGTTCTGCCAACACTTCTTGAAAATAGGGTATCTCCCGAAAACATATTCATGCCGCATATGAAACAAACAGAACCGCTTGTATGTCCCGGCGTTTCCAACACGTCAAATTCAAGCTCGTCAAGCTTTAGTATATCGTCCTCTGTAAACACATTGACCTTGCCTGTGTAATTTCTGTGTCCTCTTATTCTGAAAAGATTAGCAAGCATTCCTGCGTCATCTGTAAGCTTAGGCTTATCCATAATGTGGATATACACCTCGCAGCCTGTCCTGTCTACAAGGTCAGCCACAGCACCGATATGGTCAAAATGACCGTGGGTAAGAAAGATCTTTTTAAGCGTAAGACCGTGACTCGCTATCTCACCGAGAATATAATCAGGGTCGGCAGGTGCATCGATAAGAACGCAGTTATTTTCTTCGCTTGCAACAATATAACTGTTCGTTTCACAAACACTCAATGGTTTGAGCCTATATATTTTCATTATCTGTCCTTTCTTATTTACCGCTTCTTTCAACAGAAATAACGTTCTTTATTTTCTGAAGCTTGTTTATAACATTGTTGAGCTGTTCCATTCCTGCAATGCTGACAGTTACGGAAAGCATTGCATTGCCGTTTTTCAGTTCCCTTGAGGTTGACTCATAGATAAAAATATTAATCATTGCAAGCGCTGACGAAACGTCTGCCAGCAGACCTATTCTGTCAACCGCAACGATATCCAAAGTACACTTGAAATAGCCCGTATGCTTTTCAGAACTTTCCCACTTAACATTTATCCAACGAGCGGCATTTTCAGGATCATCTTTCTGCGAAAGATAGTTCACGCAATCCTTTTTATGCACGGATATGCCGTGACCTCTCGTGATAAAGCCGACTATTTCGTCACCTGGAAGCGGATTACAGCACTGTGCAAACTTGATAGCGCAGTTGTCGATGCCGTCAACGATAACACCAGTGGAATTTTTGGAAGTCTTTATCTTATTTTCAAGGTCAGAAGTATCAGGCTGAGCCTTTTCACCATATTTCTTATTATACTCAGATTTCAGCCTTTGCATCACCTTTGAAAGCTGAACACCACCGTAACCTATGGCTGCAAAGAAATCATCAAGAGTATCACAACTGTGTCTGTGCATATCCATTTTGAGAAAGTCCTCAAGTTCTTCCTCAGGCACTCTTATATTATTTCTGCGGAACTCTCTTTCAAGAGCATTTCTGCCCTCAAAGATATTTTCCTCTCGTCTTTCCTTTTTGAACCATGAACGTATCTTGGATTTGGCTTCATTGGTCTTGCAGATATTAAGCCATGAACGGCTTGGACCATGACCTTCAACGTTGGTAGTAAGTATCTCGATTATCTCGCCTGTTTTTATCTGATAATCATAAGACACCATTTTCTTGTCTACCTTTGCGCCGCACATCTTATGACCCACCTGTGTGTGGATAGCATAAGCAAAGTCGATAACAGTTGAGCCAACAGGCAGTGTTATCATATCGCCCTTTGGAGTGAAAGCAAAGACGTCCTCAGGAGCAAGGTCATTTTTGATAGCCCTTACTATCTCTTCAACGTCGTTTGACTCCTGCTGTGACTCGATTATCTGTCTTATCCATGCAAGGCGCTGATCGTCCTTTGAGCTACCCCTTACGCCCTCTTTATATTTCCAATGAGCGGCGATACCGTATTCAGCCGTTCTGTGCATTTCCCATGTTCTTATCTGAACCTCGAAAGGTATTCCCTCTCTGCCGATAACAGTCGTGTGAAGCGATTGATACATATTAGCCTTAGGAGTGGAAATATAATCCTTAAATCTATTTGGGATAGGTCTGAACATATCGTGGATTATGCCAAGTACGTTATAGCACTCGGTAACTGTATTGACGATAATTCTTACGGCATAACGATCATATATCTGGTCTATCTCCTTGCCGTCACGATATACCTTTTTATAAATACCATAATTGCTTTTAACTCGACCCTCGATAAGGGGAACAGGGTCAAAATCCTTTTCAAGCCTGTCATGTATCTTGTGCTTGATGTTTTCAACAAGCTGTTCACGGCTGCCCTTTCTGAGCTGCATTTGCTCGTCTATCTCGGCATAAGCATAAGGATCAAGATAGTAAAAAGCAAGATCTTCAAATTCATCTTTAATTGAGCGTATTCCAAGGCGGTGAGCTATCGGTGCATAGATGTTCATTGTTTCATGGGCGATAGTTCTGCGTTTTGAATCTTTGCAATAATTAAGAGTACGCATATTGTGAAGTCTATCTGCAAGCTTTATGATAATAACACGAATATCCTCGCTCATTGCAAGGAGTATTTTTCTGATATTCTCGGCTTTCTGCTCGTCTTTGGTGAAAGTTTCTACCTTTTTCAGCTTTGTAACGCCATTTACAAGCATTGCAACGTCTGAGCCAAAATTCTTCTGTAATTCTTCAAGAGTGCATGGAGTGTCCTCCACAACGTCATGAAGAAGTGCTGCACAAATAGTATCAGTATCCATGCCAAGCTCCAAAAGAATATATGCAACAGACAGCGGGTGGGTTATATACGGCTCGCCAGACTCTCTTTTCTGATTGTGATGATACTTTTCAGCAAGTTCATAGGCGGAAACGATTTTTGACAGATCGTACTGCCTCTCGCCATCAAGTATTTTCTGAATAAGTGCATCAATGGAACACACCGACCTCTCACCTATATGCTCAGGCTTTGAAGCTTCAGGCACAGCGTCGGTATAGTCAGGCGAAGCCGTAGGAGCAGGCTTTTCTTCAAACTGCTCTTTAACCTCGGATTCGGCAGGAAGATCTTCTTCACTGACAGTTTTTATCTCAGGCATATTTTCTATCTTATCCATTTCAGCAGGATCAAGCAAAATATTCTCTTTATCTGACATTTTAGTTACCTGCCTTTCCAAGCATTTCATTCAGCTTAACAAGAGTTTCAGAGTCCTCAAGATTTACCTTTTGTTTCGGCACAACGTAGCTTATTTTCATAGTTGCGGGTCTGAACTCGATAAGACCCCTATCACGGAAAATATCAACGCAAATATGCAGTTTGCAATAATTCATGCTGTCGCTTGATATTTTCATGAAAAGATTATCCAACGTAATATTCTTAACTGCACTTATGTATTTATATACACCGATAAGCTCCTGCCTTGTCGGGATTATTTTTCTTATAAAACTTGCAGGAAGCTGTTCCCCGCGCATGAGCTTTTCATAACAATCCTTTGCCGCAAAATATCTTTCCTGCTTTACTCCACTCAATCTATGGTCGATAACTCTTATGGATATGGACTCACGGTTATTGAACACATTTATTCCAAGCTCCACGAGCATATCAAGCTTATCGCCAACTGCGAAACAAGCTTTTTCAGGTGCAAGGGAGAAAATAAGAGCCTGTCCTCTATAGCTTCCGTATGAAAACTCGATCTTTGTATGCTTGCCCTGTGACAGCGGTATTATCTTATCTACTCTTACTCCAAGCATTGCAAAAACGGGAGCTGGATTCTCTGCACCAAAAGGCTCCATTGCTGAAAGACCCTTTACATTATCAAGGTTGATATCCTGTGGCATAAGAAGCTTATCCGCTATAAGCTCAACGCTAGGGAATTTCTCCATAGGATCGCTGTATTCATACACCATTTGAGTGAACTTTTCGATGTTCTCAGCCTTCAGCGACAGACCTCCTGCACACTCATGTCCGCCAAATTTATCAAGCAGCTCTCCGCAATGCTGAAAACACTTGAATATATTGAAGCCCTTTACGCTTCTCGCAGAGCCTCGTGCGTTTCCATCGTCATCAATGGAGATTATAACATTCGGCTTTCCGTAAAATTCCAAAATGCGTGAAGAAACAATGCCAATAACTCCGTGGTGCCAGCCCTTGCCTGAAAGCACAAGCACTCTATGGTCAAGAGTCTCAGGGTGAGCGTTTATATGATTTACTATTTCTGTCATTATCTCTGTTTCCGTCTGCTTGCGCTGGGCGTTAAGATTTAAAAGAGTGTCAACATAATTTTCAGCGTCCTCCGGGTCTTCGCTGAGAAGTGTTTTTACCGCTGTAAGTGGTGAGCCAAATCTGCCCGAAGCGTTTATAACAGGGGCAATTCTAAAAGCAATGCCTGTTGAGTCAAGAGCATTTCTATCAAGCTTTGCTTTATCTATAAGATAGTTTAGTCCCAATATTTCGGTGTTTGCAAGATATTCAAGACCACGCTTGACAATAGTTCTGTTTTCCCCTGTGAGTGGCACAACGTCCGCAACTGTACCGATAGCACAAATGTCGGCATACTGTTCCATAACAGTGTCGTAACTGCCGCCGTCAAGTGCAGCACAAAGCTTGAAAGCTACACCAACTCCTGCAAGGTCTTTGTATGATGAAGGACAATCTGCACGATGCGGATTAACGATAGCCCTTGCCCTCGGAAGCTTCTCAGGCGGCTGGTGGTGATCTGTGATAACAAGTTCCATATCAAGCTCAGCAATACGCTCAGCTTCCTCAACCGCAGAAATGCCGTTATCCACAGTGACGATAAGCTTAACACCCTTTTCTGCAAGCATTTCAATAGCTTCCATGTTCATGCCATATCCAGCCTCACGCTCAGGAATATAGTACATAATGTTTGCGCCCATGCTTTCAAGATAGTTGTAAAGTATAGTGGTGGATGTAACTCCATCACAGTCATAGTCACCGTAAATACAAATAAGGTCATACTGATCAACCGCCTTGTTTATCACCTCGGCGGCTATAGCCATATCCTTTATAAGAAAAGGATCACTAAGTTCTTCGCCTTTAAAAAAATCAGCAAGGCTGTCAAAGTCAGTGAAACCCCTTGAAGTCATGACGTCTAGGGTAAGGCTTTTCAAGTCACACTTGTTCATAAACTCTGCAGTTTTCACAGGGTCAGGTCTGTTTATTCTCCATTTTTTCATATAGAAATAGTCCTTTACGCAAATTTACATTCATTATTCATTATACCACATAAACAGCCTTTTTTCAAGTAGCATCAAGAAAAAGTGTGAAATTTTAGTGTAGTGCTACAATAGATATTGGACAAAATTAAGAAAAAAGAAAAGAGAGATAGA
>ENA-OYYV01000070-OYYV01000070.1-human-gut-metagenome-genome-assembly--contig:-NODE-70-length-60413-cov-11.737334_pt1 | contig 60413 bp, 73 predicted proteins | sample MGYA00244069_ERZ653462 | MGnify/ENA primary metagenome ERZ653462 (study PRJEB26926, sample SAMN06165170) | human gut metagenome | biome: ENVO:00009003; feature: ENVO:2100002; material: ENVO:00002003...
TTTTGTAAAAGGCACAAAAAATCTTCCTTTTCAACTTGACAAGTCTTTGCTTATGTGGCACAGTTGCGGCAGTTTTCTCATTATCACGGTGATTACGAAAGAAGTAGAATTGATGAAAGGCAAATTTAAAACATGGTTAAACAAGGTATTATTTGTACAGGAAACGGAAGAAGAAAAGAAATTACGGGAACAGCAGTTGCGGGAACTTGATGAACTTTTGGAAGAAATAAGAACACCCGAAATGCAAGAGAAACTTAAAAAGGCTGATAAAATAATGAGGGAGCAACAGAAAAAATTTCCTTTTTCGTGCGGAATGTAAGAAAAACACTTGACAATATATGTACACTTTGCTATAATATAATTGTAAAGAGAAATACATATTACATGAAAGAGAGGTTCTAAATTATGTTTACAGTAAGAATGTATGCGGAAGCGTACACAGACAAACAGGAAGCCGTAACGGTAGTTGCTGAAAATAGTAAAAGAGAATTTACTGTTCGTGTCGGCTATCTTACAAGATTACTTTATACGGTGGTTGCTATATCGACAGCAGAGGGCGCAAGAATTACCGTAAAAGAAGATGATTTTACCGCTATTGCAAATTATTTACACTTGAACAAATAACAATAATAAAGCTGTCCTAGCGGCTTATCGGGGGAAAGGAGATAAACCATGTACGCAAAGAACAACAACTATGTAACCTATTTTGTTGAGGAAGAAGCCAAGAACACCGATAAGGTTTTTTACGGCAGAGTAAGCGAAGCAATCAAAATCGGAGAGGAAAACGGAAAGAACAAATACGAGTTTGAAAGTTGGAACGCCCGCTTTGTCGGCAAGGCAAAGGAGAAAGCGGAAAAGTTGGCAGACAAGACAAGTATCAAGTTGACCGAATGGAACGCCCGCAATCCGTACAGTAAGGAACACAAACGTAATTATCCTTATCTTTTGATTATGGACTTTGAAGTTTCCGAACAGAAATAAAGATGATTGGATTAACACTCTAGGAACACCAACCTAGAGTGTTTTTTTGTTTATCTGATAAATACTATTGACATTAAAAGAATGATGTAGGCTATCGGGTAGCTTACTTTTGTAAGATAGTCATTAAGATTTATCTTTTTGGCGAGAAATTTTACAAATAGAGTAGTTAGTGCGATTGATATAAATAACATGATTATATTCAGTATTATTTCCATTTTGTTTTCCCCCCTGTCCCGTTCATTTGTATATTATTTTTCGTCATATTGGAAAATTAAGTTTACAAACAATTTTGACTGTTTATTGAAATTTATTGACTATTTTCTCTATGTTGCTGATTGAACGGGTTGCAAAAAGCATACTTTTTCTTACCACTTATTTTTTACCTTGCGGGACAGTTTCAAAATGTATATAATTCACTTATTACAACTTGCAAAATAAAACAGATACATTTTGCATACAGGAGAGTGGAAACGTGGGAAGATTTTACGGTTATAACAGAGTAAGCACAAAAGAACAGCACCTTGACAGAGGGAGAAAAAGCATAGAGGACTTTTGCACAGGGCGCGGGTATGACCTTGTAAAGATATTTGAGGACAAACAGACAGGGCGAAATTTTGACCGTCCCCGTTATGTTGTACTCAAAGAGGACGTGATACAAGCAGGGGACACAATCATTATTCCCGAATATGACAGATTAGGCAGAGCAGATGAAACCAAGCGGGAACTGGAATATTTCAAGTCCCATAATGTACGCATTATCTTTCTTGATATTCCAACAACACAGATTGACCTATCCCTTATGACTGATGAAATGAGCGCGGCGGTTCTTTCTTGTATTAACGATATGCTTATATCTTTTTATGACCTTATGGCAAGGACAGAATTACAGAGAAAGAAAAAGAGACAGCGAGAGGGCATAGAAAGAAAAAAGGCAAGGGGGGAATGGGAAGATTACGGCAGACCGCGCAAAATGCCCGCCGCAGTCTTTGCAGAGCATTACAGCCGCGTTGTGGACGGCGAAATAGGAAGCCTTGCACTTATGCGGGAGTTGGGCTTGAATAAGGACACTTATTTCCGCTATGTCCGAGAATATAAGGCGACACATAAAATTTAATCACGGTGATTAAATTTCCTTACAAAACACTTGACAATATATGTACAGTTTGCTATAATAAGAGAGTAAAGAGAAGTCATAACATGAAAGGTTAAACAGGGTGAACTTATGGGACAGTTTAGTTGGATTTATTCAGACACAGAAAAACAGGTAGTAGACAATAAGACGGCAGACACATATTTACTTGTGCCGAAACCATTTCAAGAAAAATACGGCAAATCAATTTACGAAAGCTGTTATGACGGCTACGGCAGGTTCGGTAAATATGATGTATATGCTTTGATTGCGGAATGGAATAAGGGTATGATACCCGAAATTATCCGCAGGATAAAAAATGGAAATTGGAAGTGCAGTACAGGCGAAAAGGATATTACAGAACTTCAAAACTTTTACGAGGATAAACCAATCAGTTGTGAATTGCGTTGGTTGGGAATTATAATGGCTTGCTATGATGAAGATAATTTTGTGTTGGAATATCCTATCAAGATTACTTCAAAGGAAATGGAGTACGAACATACATCACCTAGTAAAAGCGACCCAAATCAAGGTTGGGAAGAAAACGAGGAAGATGATGAAGAAGATTACGAAGAATAATGAAATTAAAGCGTCTTAACGGCTGTTAGGACGCTTTTTTCTTACGCATTGAGGAAATTATCATTTGCAGATATAAAGACGCGCTACGGGGCAAATAAGAGCCTTGCGCACCGAGCGCAGGGCAGAGAGTAGAAGCATTTTTCCTTTTGCCGCTGATAGCCGCTTTTCCGACTATCCGAATTTTATCACCGTGAGTAAATTTTTTATAAAAACACTTGACAATATATGTACAGTTTGCTATAATGTAATTGTTAAGAGAAATACATATCATATGAAAGTGAGGTTTTCAATATGGCTAGAAAATGGAAGCCGAGCAGAGCGGCGGCTAAAGAATTTGCTGAAAAAATGAGAGAGATTGAAGCGTTTTGCGCAGAGCATGATATTACAGCCAGTCTTTCAAATGACAGTTATTATTTCACTCTTAATGGCGTGAAATACAGAGTGAGCAACCACAGCGTTGAAGCGAGTAATGCGGCGGCTTACGATAGTTTAACAGGAGAGAAGCGCAGGGAACTTTACCATGAGGGCGGCAGAGAAGCAGACACGGTATATATTCATGCAGGAAAGGCGCGTATCATGGAAATTTACAATGACCTTGCGGCAGGATATGAACTGGACGGGAGAGGGAATAGAAAATGAGTTTTCTTGATAATATAAAAGCCGTTCCGATTACAGATTATGCGCAACGGTGCGGCTTTACCCTTGTAAGAAAGGGAAACCGATATGTCAGCTTGAAAGAGCATGACAGCGTTATGATTGACGTGTATAAAAACTGTTTTTGGAGAAACAGCGTTTTTCAAAGAGGGGCGCACGGCGGCGCGGGAAGTATTATAGATTTTGCTATGGAGTTTATGGGCTATGAAAGAAACAAAGCAATGAGAGAAATAGCCCTTATGTATGGAATTGAGGGGGACAAAGAACCGTCTCAAAAGACATATAGGACAGCCCCGAAACCTATTGAACCGCCGAAGCGGGAAATTGGAGATTTGGAATTGCCGCCAAAAGCGGACAATTCAAGAGCCATTTTTCATTACCTGTTAAGGGAAAGAAAAATAGACCGTTCCGTAATACGTTACTTTTTGGCGAAGAAAATGTTATATCAAGACGCAGAACACAGTAATTGCGTTTTTGTGTCACACAAATTCGCTTGTGTGAGAAGCACAGGGGGCAAAAGATTTGTAAGAGATTTGGACGGTTGCGATTATAACGAATGTTTCTTTTTCCGTCCGTCCAAAGCCGCTAAAACACTTGTCGTATCTGAAAGCGTAATTGATATTATGTCGATTATGACGCAGTTTGTAAGGGAAAATAAAAGATACACAGAATATGCTTATCTTGCCCTTGCGGGAACGAATAAGTTACCAAGCCTGTTCTATCACTTATCACAGGAGAAAGACATAGACCACATCATGCTTGCCTTTGACAATGACGAAGCGGGACAGGCGGCACAGGAAGCGGCACTTGTTGGCTTACAGGAAATGGAGTATGACGGTACAGTGGAAATTTTTACAGCACCGTCAGAGAAAGACTGGAACGCTTATATACAGGCTACGGCTGAAACTGAATAATTCAAGTAAAAAGTGTGCATACTAAAGGCAAAAAAAGGAAAGCGGGATAGTATGCACACTTTAATTGCATATATATTTTTATTTGTCACTGGTGCAATTACAGGAAGAACAATAAAAATATATAAAGACACAAAGAAATAGTACACACAAGCGTCTTAACGGCTGTTAGGACGCTTTTTTCTTGCGTATCGAGGAAATTATCATTTGCGGACAAAAAACGCGCTACGGGGCAAATAAGAGCCTTGCGCACCGAGCGCAGGGCAGAGAGCAGAAGTATTTTCCCTTTTACCGCTGATAGCCGCTTTTTCGACTATCCGAGACTGTCAGCCCAGTAAAGGGACTTTCGCGGCATAACCGCTACGCTATTATTCCACGTTCCCTTGACAGGGCAGACTTCACGGGAACGCACAGGCTACGCCTATACGAAGCTGATTGAAGTATCAATCACCCCTGTACAGGCAAGCCTTATCTTACCCCGTGAACCGTCAGAAAAACCAAAGACCGCGGGACTACGCGCCCCACACCCGCGACACCTGCCAAAGCTGATTGAAAGGACGTGGCGGCGGTAGATTGTGGCTTGCTTTTTGCATTATCACCGTGAGTAAAATTCCTTATAAAACACTTGACAATATATGTACATTATGCTACAATATAAGAGTAAAGAGAAATACATATTACATGAAAGTGAGAAAAAGGATATGAGTATAACAGAATTTGAAAAGTTGGAAAAGGTACTTGAAGAAAATTGTGGAAAATATGACACAGATTGTAATAAATGTCCGCTCAAGAAAGAGTGCGAAAAATATGCGGAGTACAAAGAATTGTATGAAATGGCAACAAAATAAATAATAGCAATGCTGTCCTAGCGGCTTATCGGGGGAAAGGAGTTAAAATGAATAAGAGACAGGCTAAAAAGAGAAATAAGAAAGTTGCTTTGTTTTGCAGATTGGAAGATGTATATTGCAAGTGCTATAAATGTCAGAACTATGAAAGTGGAGACAGTAGCGTGGGGTTGAGCGACGGTTGTTGCGCCGATTTTCTGTATGATGAAAACGACAACATCATAGAAAGCCATGATGATATTTTGAGCGAGTATATGGGTTTGAGCGGCTATACTTGCCCTTATTTCTTGCAGATGAACGGCGGCAGGAAATATCCGAAAGATAATTTGCCAAAATCGTACAGGGAATACAGAAAGAGGTTGAAAGCAATAAATGAACTTTACGGAATGATGTAAGTTATTACTCAACACACTTGACATTATATGTACATTATGCTATAATATATAAAATGAACAAGGAGAGAGGTGTCAATATGGTTAACTATGTGTTCAGTGAAGAAATTTACAAAAAAGAATACGGAAAGCCCAAAGGAAAAGGGGCGTGGACGTTTGGAGACAGGAACAAGACTTTTGTAATCACCGTAGGGAGTGATGAAGAACCTTTGACTTATGAGAAAGCAAAAAAGGCGGCTTGTCTTGAACTGGAAAAACAGCGTTATCCAATGTACAAAACAATTTATTTACACCCGTAAAAGGGTAGGGCGAAAGCCCTTTTTTTACAGCGTTCTGTCTTGACAATATATGTACATTATGCTATAATGTAGAAAAAGAAAGAGAGGTGTTTTTATGGCAGAAATGATTGCTGAAAATGAAGCCAAGTCAAAGATTGAAGCTATCAAACCATTACAGGAAAACGGGGCATTTTGTATGTGTCCGCGGTGTGGTGGAGCAATGAGAAAAAATGCGGTTGAAAATTCACTGTCATGGTATGCGGACGTTTGGATATGTTCGGATTGTGGCGTAGATGAAGCAATGAGACACCATACAAAAGAAAAACAATTACCATTTGCAGAATGGGACGTTGTGAAACACAATGACAAAATATTGGAAAGGAATTGATAAAATGACAGTTATTTCTTTGGTGTTAGGTGGAATTGTTTTTACATATACGGTAGCGTATGCAATTAAACGACTTACACCGATTATTCATTTTTCCCGTTGCAGGGATAGCGGCGAAATGCAGACCACAGAGGGGCATATTTTTGAAAAAAACGCAGAAGAAAATAAGGCGTTTCAAGGTGCAATGGTAAATATTTGTTTGCCGAAATTTGAGTATGTGGTTGGTGGCAAAAAAAGATATTATCAAAGCACTGTAAGATACCACAATGCCAGTATAGGGCAAACGGCTGAAATCGGTTTTTGCGAAAGGACAGGCGAAGCATGGGTAATAAAGGATATACCGTTGATGAAAAAAGACTTACTAATCAGAGTGACAACAATTCTTGCACTTCTGATAGTTCTAATTTTGACAGAAATAATGCTGTAAACGGATATAAAAAATTCTTGTCAATAATGCTTGTATTCACTTTCATTTGCTGTTTCAGAGCATATATTTTTGACCGCGTTATTGTAAGCGGTAACAGCATGAAACCGACATATTCAGACGGTGATGTAATGTGGGCGCGAAAATTCGATATATCTGAATTGAAACGCTATCAAGTTGTAGTTGCTGATATACAGGGAAAATTCGTTATAAAACGAGTGATTGGATTGCCGAATGAAACATTGCAGATTATTGACGGAAATGTATATATTAACGGCGAGATTTTGAAAGATGATTACGGCTATCCGACGAAAATATATGGTTGTGCCGCTGATGAAATTATAATTGGCGAAAATGAGTATTTTCTCATGGGAGACAATAGAGACGACAGTTTAGATTGCCGTATATGGGGAAGCGTGAATATTGAAAGTATTAAGGGAGTTATTGTATTTCAATTTTTCCCATTTTGGGAGATTGGTTTTGTGGAATAGAGAGAGGTGATAACGTGAAGATAATTTTCTATGAGGTTGAACAAAAACCAAAGGAAATGGACGTACCAAAAGAACAGTTAGCAGGGCTTGTGGGCGGCACATTGGACGTTGAAGAAATGATTTGCGGAACGTGCGTTGTATGGTTCAAAAACGCCCCAATTCCTAAAGACCGTTCCAAGTACCACCGCAATGTTTATATTACAAAGCAAATTAACGGAGAAATTAAAGCGTTTCAGACACCTATTTATAGCAGTTTCTTTTTATGCGGATATAAGGACGGAAACTTAACAGATTTTCCACAGAAATATAAGCGTGAAATAATGGCTATGTTTGGGTTTTAATCACGGTGATTATGAAAGGAGAAATGACACATGGGACAGTGTATCGGATATGGAAAATTTAAGGGTGCTTGCCCTAATTGCACAGCGGAAAATGGTAGTCCTGTATTTTGCCCGCGGTGTGCAGAATTGAGAAAAGAAGAACTTGAAAAAAAGAAAAAATTGCAGAACGAAGCGCAGAACAGAACGGAAAAAATTATCATGGAAAGAGAGTGATTATTTATGTTTGATTGGTTTAGAGAAATGAGTGAAGAACTGGGCGGCATAGATAGCGTTGCGGCGAAAAAAGAACGCATGGAAAAAAGAGAACAGAAAAAGTTAAATCGTTTCATTTTTTCAAGCGGTATGAAGATATTGATTATTGCTTTGGGCGTGCTTTATGTTGTAATGGCGGGAAGCATGATTGTAGCGTTGAAAGGAACAGCAGAAGCTACACCATATATTTTCAAATACGCTATAATGTCTATCGTTTCACTTGTTGTTATTTTTGCATTGATTTTCGGAAAGAAAAAAGGAGAAATTGTTGCGCTTGTAGGAAGTTTCATTTTTGTTGTAGGAATGTTCTTTTCAATCGTATTTGCGTAACAATAGAAAGGAGAAGTATGAGAGTAATAGAGCGTGAAGATTTTTCAACTATTCGCCAACTTGCGAAGAAATATAACATGAATGTAGCGGAATTTGGACGGGCTATTGTAAGACAGTCAGAGCGAAGCGTAGGGAGAGCAATCCGATTGACGGAAAGTGAGTATGAATACATTAAAAAAACCGCAGAGAAAAACAATATGTCAGCGGCGAGATTTTGCGCCCTTGCCTGTCATGCTTATCTTGAAGAAAAAGACAGAAATATTCCAGTTGAGTATCGCGCTGATAATGAGAATAAAACAAAGAGACTTGAAGCAAGAATTTACAACAGTAATGATGAAGCGGAATTGCTTAAAATTGCAACAGAATACAGCATGAAAATTTCCGCACTAATTCGTTATTGTGCAGTCCATTTTGACGGTAAGAAAATTGAATTGAAAGGAGAGTAGTAGGTATGAAAAATAGAGGTACGGAAAGTTACAATGAAATTAAATATGTGAGCGAAAGAGAAAGACGTGAAATGCAAAATTACATTAACAATTACAACAAGAAATTGCACAAAAGAAACGAAGTGCTTTCCAGTATCGCCCATTATGTAAAGTATGTTTTTTATACGCCGCTTGCGATTGCAACAAATATTATTTCTGTAATATTTAAAGTTGGCGGGAGTGTTGCGTCTATCGGTATTCCATACGGCATTTATTGCGTATATAAAACGATAGTGCAGTTAAAAACGGGAATTGCGTTTGGGGATATAAAGCAGACAACCTTTGTCTGCTTATTTGTCATTTTCCCTTTTATCGCTTTTGCCCTGTCCTTGTTGTTTGAAAAATTGTCCGATTATTTGACTTATCATAGATAGAAATTGCAAGGGGAGAAGATAGATGAAAGCGGAGCGTTGGTGCAAGTGTAGATACAGAAACGCGGCATACCGCGTTTGCAATTCACAGTCCTATACGAAGAAAAATGAAATGTGCGTAGCACTTGAATTTTTCGCAGTTTTGATATATCCTAATATGTGTGAATTGCATACTTAGCAAGCATAGGGAAATGTACTCCCACTCCGTGTTAGTCCATTGCCCGCTTGTTAGTCATTTTATGAACGGCAAGCCTTTCACAAAATTGGGGTTGCACCCCCTAATACCCCCGCTTAATTTTGCCGACGGCGCGGCAAAATATTTTTACGATTGCACTAACGCCGTATTGCAATTTAATCACCGTGATAACACACACGAAGATAAAAAATAATTGTAAAAATATTAGAACGAAAGGAGCAAGAAAATGATAGGCATTTACTATGTATTTTTAGTTGTAATTTCTGTTCCTGTATATGTGCTTTCTACCACGTTCAAAGAGAAAAAAAATAAAGTTGGAAGTGCCGTTTGCTATGCAATTCTTTTCTTGATTGCGTTGTTATTTATTTAGCAGTAAAAGGAGAGTGATATAGTGAGCGAAAATTCAAGAAAAAGAAAGCGTAAATTGAATGTTTATTTGCTTGATGAAGAATGGGAAATATTACAGGCGAAAAAAGATGAAGCGGGTATATCACAGTCTGATTATATCCGAAATATGATTTTATTTGGTGCGGCACATGAGCGTACATTGTTTTCTAAAAAAGATACGGAAAATTTGCTTTATGAATTAAACAGAATTGGTAACAATATAAATCAGATTGCATACAGAGCAAATGCAAATAAAACGATTGATGAAAGAGACTTCCAAGATATGTATAATAATTACACAGAATTGCTTTCAGTGTATGATAAATTTATAAGAGGTAAAAAACATGGCGACTACTGAAATTCATGCAATTACAGTTACACCAAGCAGAGCCGTAGGCTATGCGTTGGCTGATAAAATTGTTGCATATAGTTCTGATGATGAAATCAATAGAGAAGTTGCTTTCAATCTTATTGAAAAAAATGGGGAGAAGTATGTTTGCTATACTACTCTAAATTCTTTTCAGAATTGTAATATGCTTGACCCCTATTCCACTTTTAGAGATATGCAAGAAAAGTGGCAGAATAAATTATACAAAAACGAGGGGAAGAAAGCGAAAGGAAAACAAGAACCTCTTATATGGCATTTACACCAAAGTTTTGACGGACTGGAAGTTACACCCGAAGTTGCTAATGAAATAGGACGGAAACTAGCGGAAGAAATTTTCAAAGGTTTTTCTGTTACAATTTCTACGCATTGCAACACAGATAATATCCATAATCACTTTATGATTTGTGCATGGAATAATGAGGGTAAAAAGTGGAATAATTGTAATGCAAACTACCAACATATCCGCAGAGTTTCAGACAGACTATGCGAGGAATATGGATTGAGCGTTTTAGATAAAACGAGAGACGTTAAGTTAATTCGTTGGGAAGATAAAGACGGAAATATACATTACTACGAACCAACAGATAGAAAGAATGACCTTATCCGAAAGAGAGAAGCAGGAGAGATAACAACGGACGACGTAAGAAGTTATAGGAACACGCCGCCTTATGAAGAAACACAGAAAAAGAAAATGGATAACCGTACCGAAATTAAAGCTGATATTGACGCGGTATTACCAAGTTGCAGAAACTATGATGAATTACTTGAAAGATTGCGAGAGTTGGGCTACGTTATCCGAGACAAAAAGAAAAACGGAGAATGGCTTGCACATATTTCTTTTCAATCGCCTACGCAGGATAAAGCGACGCGTGAAGATAAGATTGGAGACGGACAATTTTATGTGCGAGAAAATCTTGAAAAGTATATTGCGGAACAGGCAAGAAATATTGAACAGGAACAGCCAGTAGTAGAAAATAATCACGGTGAGGATAAGACACAGAAAGTTATTCCATTTTTTGAGGAATATGAGTATGGAAAAACTAATCTTGATGAAATCGACGATAACTATAAAACTGTTTATGAAAATGGAGAGTATCAGACGAAAGAAAGAACGGCTACGGAGAAAAAAGTCCTTTCTGATATTCGAGTTAAAGACAGTGAAGTACGCGGCTTGATTGATACCACACAGCTTCATAGAATAATTGCAGAGCAAGGGGAACAGCACAAACAGAAAAAGCCTTATTTATCAAAGACGCAAGAGCAGAGACTTGTTGCACAAATTCAATCAAGTTTCCGTTGCTTACAATTTACAGAACAGCACCATATATTCAGTTATAAGCAGATTATAGATTTGTATTCGGCAAGTAAGGCAAAATACGACGCTACGATTGATAATTTTGAAAAAGCTGAAAAAGCAATCGGACAGTTAAAGAGCATTTTAGAAACGCCGCAGAAACTATCAGCATTACTTGATAAGATTGAAAGCCGCAGAAATGATGTTTCTTATATCCTTGAAGAATATAATGAGGATAAAAAGACCGTAGAAAAGTATAAATCTATCATGGCGAAATATAAGATTGATACGCCGCAGGGACTAAAGGCTTTAGAAAAGAAAGTTGCTGATTTTGAAACAAAACAAAATGTAAACAGAGGGTACATGGCAAGCATTATCGCGCAAATGTCAGAGTTGGAAAATTGCATTAGAACCTTTGACCGAATAGACAGTGAGCGCGGTAACAGAAATGTGAAAGCAATGCGTGAGTTTGAATTGATTGTTAGACCGCAAGAAGAACAGGACGACGCAGAGCAGAGAACAGAAAACAGAAAACAGAAAGGGCATGATGAAAGATGAAAAAGAATACTCATTATTTTAACGGGCAGAAATCTAAAAGAAAAATCGTTTATGGAAAGGAAAAAGCGCAAGAGTACAATGCAATATCACAAGAAATTGAAAAAACATTCTGTAATTGGCTTGACTTTGCAGGGGTTGATGTGGGAGAATTTGACAGGCGCATGAAAGCAGAGCCGCATAGAGTTGAAGAAAGTATAAATGCTGACGGTGATATTGAAATCAATATCTTTGCGGGAAATGAACAGGTGATTGTACCACTTGTTTTCCAACCAAATAGCGGTGGAAACCTTGATGATTTTATTGTTAATGCACTTTTGCTTTTCTCTCATATCGCGGCAAGGTATGAGAGTAAAAGTTTTGAAAAAGCTGTAACCGTTTTCGCGGATAGAATGATTGCAGAAAAGAAAGTTTCTTTCTAAAAATTATTTCCTTTTTTACATTAAAAATAAGTTGGAAAACTATTGCAATTCAAGCGACTATCATATATAATGTATTGTATTGGTGGTACAATACATAAGGGGCTATCAAAGAGCGAAAGGAGAAATAAAAATGTCTGACTTTGGAACTGATGTAGGTAATAGCGGCTTATCCCTTATGGGAAAGTTGATTGACGCTTTGTTGAAACTGATTGGCAAAATTTACGACACAATCAAAGAAAGGACGAGCGCGGACTACAAACTAAAGAAAGCCGAATATGGCGAAATGAAAGACAAGGCGGCTAGACGTAAATTTATTGAAAAAATCGAGGGAAAGACAGGATATGTAAATCACAAAGATTTAGAGAAAGCGGGTGTACCTCTTACCGCAGTTGGAATTACCCTTGATGATAAAGGCTTTAAGGAGCTTGCGGCACGCTGTAAGCGAGAGGGAATTGTCATTACAGGTGTTGAAGATGTAAGAGAACGTGAGTTAAATGGTAAGAAGTCAATGATTGTTGAATGTAAGCAAAGTGACCTTACCCGCCTTGCAAAGCTGATTGACCTTATGAATGATGAAAAGAAGATAAATAAGGTTCAAGAGGAAATTGATAAGGTGGAAGCTAAGAACGCGGAACTTGAAGCTGAACTTACTGAATTGCAGAGCAAGGAAGAACCGACACAGGAAGAAATTGACCGAATGAAAGAAATTGAGGGCGAGATTGAAGAAAACAATCTTGTCATAGAGGAATTAAACAATCAGATTGAGGATATTCGTTACGGACACAGCGAGGAACTTAATCAAGAACAGGCGCAGGGCGTTGTAGAAAAAGCGGTAAATGGGGAAACTTTAAGGGGCGTGACTTTTGATGAAGCAGTTGACCGTTGGACGGGCGGCAGTATAGATAAGGACACAACCTGTTATGTAGTAGACGCAAAAGACCCGAACCGTTACATAGTATGTACAGCAAAGAATGATACATTCAAAAATCAAGAATATATAAAAACCACTTATGAGGTTTACAACGGTAGTAAGCAGGTTTATGCAACCAATGACGGACGTTTTGAGGGCAGACCTAAAGATTACTGGTTCAGAGAAAAAGCCGCAATGAGAGACAAGGGTGGAATAGGCGATTTGGTAATCAAGTTTTATTCCGTCAAGGAACTAGAAGCCTACCGAGAAAATTACAAGGCGCAAAATGCAACAGAACTTGACGGACTGGACGTAGGCAAAGAGGGCAGAGATTACGACGCAATCATTAAAAAACTTGAAGCCAAAATAGACGAGTGCGGCGCATTATATAAAGACGGTGCGGTGCTTGACAAAGAAAGCGGAAAGCCGATTACTCTTACTGAAAGCATGAGTGATGTTGAGAAAGCAAATGCGGCAGAAGCGGTTATTGCGGGAAAGCAGATTGATAATTATAAGGAAATCAAACAGCTTGAAAGCGAGGTTGCCATTGCAAGAACCAATGTGCTTACAACGAATGAGGGTACAGAAGAACATACCATTGCACAGGCAGAATTTGAAAAGGTTGAGAGTAAATATAAAGCCGCACTTAATACTGAAAGTCAGCTTGTAGATGAAAGAAAGAGCGTTAATGCAGTACAGGCAGAGCAGGGCGTTAAAACTTCACCAATAAAGAGCATTGAGTATCTTCCACAGGATAAAGCGGCGATTACTAATTTGGAAAATCAGATTGCACAAAAAGAAGCGTATAACCTTGAATATAAGCAATCAATGTTCCTTAATTATTCTGATAATCCGAATGTTTATAAGGAAATGGCACGGGAATTAGAGCAAAAGGAACAAGAGGTAGCGGGTATGCGTAAGGAACTGGAAGAAATGAAGCAAACGGCTGTTAAGAACGCACAGGGCGCAGAAAAGACCGACGACAGACGAGAGGAAAGAGTTTCCGAGGTTGAGGACGATAGACGCACAATGGCTGAATACAAAGGCGAAATTGCCGAAAAGAGGAAAGCCGACGGTGCAAAGGGGAATGATGTTAGAGACAGAGAAACTACCAAACAAAAGACTGTTCCGCAGACAAAGGAAGATAGATAACTGTTATCACCGTGATTACGGCGGCAGAAAGGAGTTGATAATGTGAAGCCAAGAAAACAGAGCAATGCTGAATATATTATTGCGGCGGTGGCTTTTCTTGTGGTTATCTTCATTTCAATTAAAGCGGGAATGGCTTTGAATGATAAAGCGGCTATGGAAGCCGCCAAAGGAACAGTGACAGAGGGAATAGACAGCTTCAATATGTTTATGGATTGCTTCAATAAGCAATTAGCAGACCCCTCACTATCCTTTGAGTGGACTGAAAATGTAAAGACGGCTATTACATGGGGTGCTTTCTTATGGTTTATCGTAGTTGCCTACTGGTTTACTTCCAAGAAGAAGTATATTGCTGGTAAAGAATACGGTACGGCAGAATGGGGAACGCAAAAAGATATAAGCGACCTGTTCGCTGTAAATATAATGAATAAAGAGATTAAACAGGCAAAGAAAGTAAAGACAGCAATCGGGCGTTTCTTTGAAAAGAGAAAAGTCATAAAAACCTGTAAGAAAAATACCGCAGAAATAAAAGCAGTTGAAATGAGACGGCTTGAAGAATGGAAAAACGATACCATACCGCAAGGAAAAAAATTATCAAAGGAGCAACAGAAACAGAAAAAAGAACTGTTAAAGCAATATTCAGAGCGGAAAAAGGAGATTGAGGAACGGGCAAAGGAACGCTTAAAAGAAGCAATCACAGAAGCGTGGAAGCCTAATAAGATAAAACAGCAATATGAGGTTGATTTAGCTGATGTTTCCTATCAATATCAGCAACGAATAACCATTACAACAGAGGAACAAAAGCAAGCGGCAGAAAAAGCCGCAAAAGAGCGTTACGACAAAGCCTTGCAGGACTTCTATAATGGCAAGGATAAAGTTGAGAAAATCAAGAAAAAATATGAGGACGCAGACGCTATATTTACCAAGACCGAACATATCAGTATTTTCAATTATGTGTTGAACAATAATACTATGATACTAGGTGGTTCGGGTTCGGGCAAGACCCGTGGTTTTGTTATGCCGAACATACTACAAGCCCATTCCTCTTTTGTCGTTACCGACCCGAAAGGGGAGATTTTGGAAAAAGCGGGTTATTTCCTTGAAACAGTAAAAGGGTATAAAATTCACGTCCTTAATCTTGATGATAAATCAAAATCAGACGGTTACAATCCTTTTGCTTACATACACCCCGAAAGAGCAGGATATGAAGAACGTGTGTTGATGTTGATTGAAGCAATCATTATCAATACGGACGGGGGCGAGAAGAAAGGCGGTTCAGACCCGTTTTGGGACAAAGCAGAAAGATTATTTTTACAGGCTATTTTCTTTTTCACTTGTGACGGTTTTGTACCCGAAGAACAAACAATGAATACGGTATTATCTCTTATCGGTATGTTACAGATTGGAGAGGAAGAAGATAATAGGGACAGTGACCTTGATTACTTTGCAGAAATCTTCAAGCAGAAACATGGAGAGGAACATATCGGAGTACAGCAATACCGAGAGTTTAGAGAAAAAGCAAGCGGAAAGACCGCAAAATCAATCGTTATTTCCGCAGTAGCCCGTCTTGCACCTTTTAGAACAAGCGCGGTAAGAAGAATTTTCAGTTACGATACCATGCAACTTGACCGTTTGGGCGAAGAAAAGACAGCAATATTCGTTGTTGTACCGCCTACTGATACAACATTCAATTTCATAGCGGGTATGCTTTTTACGCAAATGTTCCAAGAGTTACAATATTGTGCTACACAGGTTCACAAGCACGACGGACAGCGGTTGCCTGTTCCAGTACGATTTATTCTTGATGAATTTGCAAATACCTGTACCATTCCACAGTTTGTAAAAATACTTGCTTATGCCCGTTCTTTTGGAATTGGCATTGTGCCTATCTTGCAGTCGTTAGAGCAGATTAAAAATATGTACAAGGACGAATGGGGAGTTATCGTAGATAACTGTAACACTTTGTTGTATTTAGGCAGTATTACACACATGGATACGTTGGAGTACATGAGCAAGCTGTTAGGTAAAGGTACTTTTGATAAAAAGACAACAGGACGTACAAGAGGACGAAGCGGAAGCAGTAGTCAGAATTTTGATGTAATCGGGCGTGAACTTATGGACACCGCAGAAATCAGAAAACTTCCTAAAAAGGATTGCTTATTGGTTGTCGGCGGCAGAAACCCATTTTACAGCGAAAAATATGAATATGAGACACACCCGAATTACAAATATACAAGTGACGCTAATCATGCGTATTCTTACGAATACACACCGCCCGAACCGCCTAAAACAAAAAGGCAAATCACCGAGGAACTTAATCACGGTGATAACGAGAAAAAAGAGCGAATTGCCGCCCGTGTTAATGCAATCATGGAGCGTGTAGATAAAGAAGTAGATGAAATTCAAATGAGTTTCAACGCACAGAACTTATTAAACCGCATGGGACAGTCATTTATTCACATTGTCCCGATAAGAGATGAATTGCTACATACGGACGACGGTTCAGAGCAGGAAGTTGACGAAGAAATGCTTTTAGATGTTCTTAACTTCCGTACAGAAGATGAGCGTATCAATGATATGCTAGTGAACGTACAGAAAAGGGTTGAGGAAGTCAAGGAGAACGTAGAAAGGAGTATGAGCGAAGATGAATACAGCATGACAGCAAAGCCACAGGAAGTAGCAAAAATGGCTATCGCCGCAGGAAACAACCTTGCACCAGTAAGGGAAGAAATTATAAGTGTTAATGACGGCGAAGATACGGCAGAAGAAATCATTGATGAATTTGAATTTGATGAAGATACGGAAGCCGTAATTGAAGATGATTTTGGCGATTTAGGCGGGCTGATTGCCAATATCACAACAGAACTAGAAGAAGCAGAAGCGCAAGAAGCGGACGCGGATATTGCAACCGCCTAAATTTTATTCACAGGTTATATACGGGAAATGCCCTATATATAAAAAATCAGAAAAGAGGTAAATATTATGAAAAATGTAACAATGACAGTTGAAACAGCAAAGGAAAACAAGGTAACCGCTTTTGGTTTATTCCTTAACAAGCACATTGCGGTAATCACTTGTGCGTTGCTTTTAGGAGTTATGTTTATGAGCGTAGCACACGCAAGTAGCGCAGATACTCTTTGGACGACGATTGCAAACCTTATTAAAACATGGGTTACACGTTTAGGCGGCGTAGTAATGTTCGTCGGTGGCGTTATGTTTGGTTTAGGTTGGAAATCTGATGACGCAGAGCAGAAGTCCCGTGGTATTTCTACCATTATCGCAGGTGCAATCGTTGTAGCAGTTGCCGCTTTAACAGGTACATTCTTTTCATAAGAAAAAGCACAGCCAACTGAAAAGTTACACAAGAGAAAAGCCGTGTTGCCGAAAGTAAATACGGCACGCGGCTTTCTCTTATTACAAAGACAACAACGAAAGGAGTTGAAGAAGTGTGTTAGACGCATTAAGAGACTGGCTACTAGGACTTATGACTTCCGCATTGCAGGGCTTTGACAGTATGTTAGCAGACGCTTCAAACGTGCTTACAGGCGGTTTAGGTGAATGGTCAAGTGTAGCCGCATTATCAAGCACTTTACGCCCTTTCTGCTATACAATCATTGGTATTTGTCTGCTTATAGAAATTGCGCAAGTTGCGTCGAAAGTAGACATTATTAAATGGGAACATGGTTTGAAATTATGCGTAAAAATGGTGCTTGCAAAAGTATGTATTGATATAGCACCAACATTCTTAAAAGCCTGTTACGCACAGGCGCAGGACTGGATAACAGGACTTTCAAGCGGCGGTTCAACATTGGGAAATACAACAGTAACCTATTTAACGCCACTTGTACAGAATGTAAGCGGTTTTGGTAATATTTTAGGTATGTTCCTATCCACATTCATTGTTTTAATGGCAATTAAGATTTGTGGACTTATGGTACAGGTAATAGCATACGGGCGAATGTTTGAATTATATGTATATTTAGTTGTCAGTCCTTTGCCTTGCGCTTTTATGCCGTTAGGAAACGGCGACGGCGGCGGGGTGAGCAGAATAACAAGTAAATTTTTTAAGAGTTTTATAGCTGTATGTTTGCAGGGTGTAATGATGATTATAGTTATCCGTATATTTGATGTGGTTATGGGAAATGCAATCTTAACGACATTAGGAGCGGCGGCAGGAAATGCAGACGCTAACGCGGCAATAACAGATTTGATTTATACCATGCTTTTAGGAGCAATCGCTTTAGTTATGGCAGTCGTAAAAAGCGGCAGTTGGGCTAAAGGTATATTAGACGCTATGTAAAGGAGAGTGAGAAAATGATTGCAGTCAGAGTACCCGAAGAAATCAGAAAGTATAAAGAAAAAATCATGTTCGGATTGAACGCAAAACAGCTTATCGCTACTTTACTTGCATTATTCGTATGTGTCCCATTGTATTATTGGGGGAGAAATTACCTTAGTGATGATATTTTATCATGGATAATTATTTTAATTGCCGTACCGCTTGTGGCAATCGGCTTTTTCAAATTTAACGGTATGCCAATGGAGAAGTTTGTAGTTGCGTTTATGAAATTTGAACTTCTTTTCCCATTGAAGCGTAAATACAAGACAGACAATGCGTTTAGGGATTGGCAGAATGAAGCAATAAAGGAAGAAAAACCGAAGTCGGGAAAGGAACGCAGAAAGGCGGCAAAAATGGCATTACAGGGAAGTCTTGAACGTGCTGTTCTTATTGAAGAAGCCGAGGAACGCGGCGACAATCACTTTGACGCAGAAAGCGCAGATTTAATCACGGTGAGTACGGGAACAGGCGGCGGCAAGAAGCCGAATAAGAACAAAAAAAGCAACCAAGAACACAAGAAAAAAGAGAAAAAGAAATCTAAATTACAGATACAGGCAGAAGAAATAGAAGAAAAAATCAAAAACGACGCTCATTATCTGCCTACCAAAAAAGAAACTCAAATTCGCAGAAAGTGGAATTTGCAGTTAGATAAAATGCGTAAGCAGGAAGTAGCACAGAAGAAAAAAGTTGTCAGCAAGAAAAATACGCAGATGAAAAAGCGTAGAAATGCACAGACAACAATACCAAGAACCACACAACAGACTATTCCTTATTTGGCTGATTATGAGGAGGGTTTGTTTGAGGTTAAACCGAACAAATACAGTAAGGTTTATCGTATGCAGGATATTAACTACCGTACAGGCAAGGAAGCCGAACAGGTACAAATCTTTTGTAAGTTGGGGGAATTTCTGAATTATTTTTCAGAAGAAATGAGTTTTTCTTTTTGTATTGATAACCGTATCGTTTCCGTGCAAGAGCAGGAAAGACAAATATTCTATCCAATGACAGGCGATAGCTACGACAGACACCGTAAGGAGTACAACAACATTTTGCGCCGTCAGATTATGGCAGGAAGAAACGATATTCAAGTTGAAAAATTCGTAACTGTTACAATCGACGCTTCTACGCCGATTGAAGCATTGTTACGTTTCCATAAGATTGACGCGGAAGTAATCGACAATTTAAGAAAAATTGGAAGCGACGCAAAGGTACTTTCTACCGAAGAAAGACTTTCTTACTATCACGATAAATACCGTAAGGGACGTGAGGGAGAACTGAATATTGACTTTGACTTTATCAAAGCACAAGGTATCAGCAGTAAAGATTACATTGCGCCAACTTCTATCGAATTTAGTAAGAAACACTTGCAGATTGAAGATACATACTACCGCGTAATGCACCTTTGTAATTTGCCCGCAAGTCTTTCAGATGAATTTATGTTTGAGTTATGCGACAATGATTTTCCTGTAACAACAACATTGAATATACAGCCAGTAGCACAGGACAAAGGATTGCGTATTGTAAAGAAACAGCTTACGGGTATTGAAAAAGATAAAATCGAAGCCGAAAAGAGAGCAATTAAGGCAGGGTACAGCCCCGAAACAATACAGCATAGCATTAAAGACGCACACGCACAGGCAGAAACGCTTTATGATGATATGCTTAACAAAAATCAGAAAATGTTTTTTGTAACCATTACTTGTATGGTACAGGGCGACAGCCTTGAAGAACTGGACGAGAATTGCAAAATCATGGAGGGTAAGGCGCGTAAGTACACATCACAGATGTTGCCGCTTACTTATCAGCAGGAAGAGGGCTACAAAATCACATTACCATTCGGCTATACGCCGCAGGATATATGTGTTGAAAGAACTCTTACAACAGAAAGTACATCAATCTTCATGCCGTTTAGTAATCAAGAGTTATTCCAACGTGGCGGCTATTACTATGGACTTAATCAGATAAGCCACAATCTTGTTATTGTAAACCGATTGAAGATGAAAACGCCGTCGGGCTTTGTACTGGGAACGTCGGGTAGTGGTAAGTCCTTTGCTACCAAGAGGGAAATTCTTAACGTATTGTTGCATGACAGCGAAACAGGTATTTTGATTATTGATCCCGAAAATGAGTACGGAGATTTCTGCCGTGCCTTTGGTGGTACAGTGCTTAAAGTCAGTGCGGATAGTGACGTACACATTAACCCTATGGATATGACGGAAGATTATGGACTTGACGAGGACGACGGAGACGATACCCCGTTATCCGTTAAGAAAGACAAGGCTATGAAGAAAAAGTCCGACTACATCATGTCTATTGTGGAACGAATGATAAGCGTAGGTAACAGCGGTAACAGCGGCGACACAACGAATATTACACCTGTTCAGAAAACCATTGTTGACCGTTGCGTATATCGTTGCTATAAGGAATTTTTGGAACATGATTTTGACCCCGCTTATATGCCGACCTTAATTGACTTACAAGATGAACTTGATAAGGAAAAGGACACAGCAGAGGGTAGAGCAGTAGCAGAGGGTGTTGAGTATTATACCCGTGGTAGTATGGACGTATTCGCTCATAAGACCAACATAGACGTAAATAACCGTCTTGTAGTATTCAATGTTCGTGATTTAGGCGACCAGTTAAGACAGATTGCGTTGATTATTGTATTTGATTTCATTTGGAACAGAATGATTGAGAACAAGAACCGTGGCGTAAGAACTTATTGCTATTGCGACGAAATTCACGTTATGTTCCAGTCATATTACAGTGCAAACTTCTTGAAACAGCTTTACAAAAGAGGTAGGAAATACGGCTTATGTATTACTGGTTTAACACAGAATGTTGAAGATTTGCTTAAATCTGAACAGGCAAGAGGTATGATTGGAAACAGTGACTTTATTATGATGTTGAACCAAAACAGCGAGGACTTAAAGTTGCTTGCGGGTATGCTTAACATTTCAGAGACACAAATGGGCTTTGTTACAGGAGCGGACGCAGGAAGCGGCTTACTGTTTGCGGAAAAAGTTGTTGTACCATTCGTTGACCGTTTCCCGTCAGACAGCTATTTGTATAAGTTAATGTCTACGAAGTTTGGCGAAGATATGTCTGCCGCAGAAATTCAGAAGCAGATTAAATCAATTATGAAAGAAAATACAGTAGAAGTGCCGCCTACTGATAAGGAAATTGAAGAAGCATTACAGGAAGTTTACCAAGTGGCACAGTAATAACAAAGTGTCCTCACGGTGATTACGCACCGAGGGGACGCTTTACAAAAATAAGGACGAAAGGAGTTTGAGAAAGTGGCTGAAAATAAGAAAGCGCAGAATGTAGGGCATAGCACGAACCTTACAATCGGCGGCAAAACTTATAAGAGTACAGACATTTCCCGTCTTACACCGCAGACAAAAGAAGTACATACAGTGACGGGAACGGAAAACGCACCGAGAGACGTTTCAAAAGTATTAAAGAATGAAGCGGGTACAATTAAAACTAATGATTTAGACCACAGGCAAAGCCCGTTAAATTCCTCTTTTACCGCTCAAACCGCGTCACGACCAACAATGAATGTACAGACTGAAACGGAAAGAACACAGGCGGCACAGGACAGCGCAAAAAGCTATACAGCATATTATAATTCCACCAATGTCCGCACATCAAGCGATATGGGGCTTACCCATGAGCAAAGCAGTATTCCACAGAATGTACAGGGTATTAAAACTAATACAGGAAGTAGCACGATACAGCAGACAATACCGTTGCCAAAATCTTCATTAAGTCCTACGCCAACGCCGAGTGAAGAAAAAACAGAAAATAGCAATGTCAGCCGAGTAAATATAATTGCAAGTAAAGCACCGACACAGGGAGCGAGTTTGGGAGCGGCTTATTTTACAACACTTGCCGCAGGACACCATAACAGCTTAAAAAGCAATATTGATACGTCCAATATTAAAACAAGTACCATGTTAGACAAGGCGGCAGAAGCGAGAGCGGCGCAAGCAATGTTACAGGGAAGCTACACACCCTCACACATCATAAAAAACACAGGCATAGAAGCCAAAGCAAGTTTTTACGAAGCTATGGGGCGTTACAGCAACGGGGGCATATCGCTTTCACAGAATGTAAAAAGTGCATTTTCCACAGGTGGTAGTTTAGCAGTAGGAAAAGCGCAAGGAGTATTTGCGAGCCATGATGATATGGGAAGCCAAGTTGCAAGCGGAGCAATCGCAACAGGAACGGCGGCATACGCGGGCTTTAAATTAGCACAGACGGCAAGCCCTATGGTAATAAATGCCGTACAAAATTTACCTACCGCAGTAGGTAAGATTGCCGCCACAGGAAAAGGCGTATGGGACGTAACTACAACCGCAGGAAAGGCAACAGTTACACTTGCTAAAACAGCGCAGATTATGAGTAGCGGTTTTATTCCGTTTAATGCGCAGTTTACCAAAAATGTACTTTTGAACCAAGCACAGATAACAGGGCTTTTGCATACGGCAACAAGCCAACATATTATCAGCGGCGTAAGACAGATACAGACAAGTGTAATCAATATGAAAACCGCCGTTGTTAATACCGCAAAGGGCATACAGACAGGCGTGGTTACGGCTACCAATGCAGTCAAGCGTTCCTATACCCTTGTAAGGGGAGTGGTGAACGGTTCAGTAATGAGTAGTGTTGTAGCACATCAAGTTTTACAAAAAGCGGGTGCTTTTGCAAAAACAACAGGATTGAAAGGCTTGAAACTTGCAGGGCAGGGCGTAGCCCGTGGAGCAGTAAAAGGGGGAGTGTGGACGTTCAAGCGCGGCTTACCAAACGCGGCAAAAGGAATAGGCGGCTTGTCAATGGGTGTTGCAGGGGTGTTGACTTCCTCTAACGATATGATGTTACAGGGCGCAGGAAACGCCGTCATGCTTACAAACTATGGAATTAAAACAAGCATTGTTGCAGGACGCACGACTGGACGTGTAGTAAAAACGTCCGTTAAAGGTGGTGTGAAAGCGGCAAAGGGAACATATAAAGCCATAAATTTTGTAAGGCAAAAAGGGTTACGGGCGGCATGGGCTAGAGCAAGAAATAAAACAGCTACCGCTATTGCAAATGCGGGAAAATCAGTTGTAACCGCAGTTGTAAATCTTGTAAAGTCCGTTGGAAGCAAGGTAATTGTACCAATCATCTTAATTGCAGTTGTTGTATCATCAGTAATGAGCATATTCGCCGCACCCGCCGCCGCAATCGGGGGTATTTTTAGCGGATTGTTTGATACAGACAATGAGGACGGAACTTATACAGAGACAGATATAAGGGCGTTTATTACAGACCCAACAGACGGCATACCCGCCAAACGAACAGCTTATATAAATGACTTGTACGATTATCTTCAAGACCAGTTAGAAGCAAACGGCGGTGGTTATGATTATGTGCGGTTCAAAACAAATACAGAAGATACGGTCATTGAACCTACGGTTGCGGGAATAACAAGTGTATTCTATACCGAGGAAGAATTGGCAAATATCATTCAACCGATTTTTAATGCTATTATCTTGAAAGATTATGAACTTGCACCGACTGATAGAGAAGCAAAGCAAGTTTTGACAGAAATATTTGACAAACTGTTTCGTCGTACAGAAAGCGCAACGGTTGAATATTGCGGGCAATCCGCAGTAGACGGAAGCGGAACAGCCGCTACCCATACTTGCGGAAGTGTACACGCCGCCGACGACTGCCCGAACCCTGTTACGGGAACACATACTTCTTATACTTGTTCTACTTGCTGTTACTATTATTGTAACGGACACAAAGGAAGTTGTACTCATTCTTGCAATAATGATTGTGCGGGCGGCTGTACGCATACTTGCGGTTTGCTTTGTGCTTTAAATGGTTGTACGCATACTTGCGGAGACTCATGTAAAAAATATTGCGGACATTCTCATTCAGAATGGCACAGTGCAACAGATAGCGGTTGCTATTCTACTACTTACTGTTCGGGTTGTATTCATGCTTGTAACGGTTATACCTATTGTGGCGGGCATGACGTACTTACAGTTACCCTTAATATGGACGGCTTGTATCAGCTTCTTTACGAATACTTTGAACAGCCGATTGATGTACTGGCAAATAAAACAAACAGGACAGAGGAAGAAGATAGAGAACTTGCTAATCTTAAAGATTATTACGAAATTTGCCTAGAATATATCAGACAGGTATCACAGGACTACGGCGGCGGCTTGACAATGGAAGATTTGTCGGGTGTGGCATGGGTAAATGGTTCGCGTGTCGGCAACCAAGCAATTATAGACCTTGCCTTGTCACAGGTAGGACAGGTGGGCGGTCAGCCTTATTGGAGTTGGTACGGCTTTTCGTCCCGTGTGGAATGGTGCGCTTGCTTTGTATCATGGTGCATGAACCAAGTAGGACACAGCGAAGTAAGATACGCTTCCTGTCAATATGGCGGCGTTCCGTACTTTAGTGACGCGGGGCGTTGGGCGAGTGGCGGTTATACAGACCTTGTAGCGGGTGATGTTATCTTTTTTGACTGGGACGGCGACGGAACGGCAGACCATACAGGACTTGTAATCGGAACGGACGGTACAAGCGTTTATACCGTTGAGGGCAACAGCGGTGATACTTGCAAAACAAAAAAATATGCCTTAAACAGTAGTGTGATTTTAGGATATGGACTTATGAACTGGTAACAATTATTTAATCACCGTGATAATGAAAGGAGAAAAAATGAAAGGTTTTAAAAAAAGGATTATTACTTTATTTCTTACAATGCTTTGCGTGTTAAGCATGAGCATTACCGCTTATGCGGCAGAAGTTACACCGACGGGAGAGACGGGTGCGGAAGATTGCCGCCTTACGTTTGCCCTTACGGATAAGACAAATGGTATTTTTATTGATGATATTGAAATTACACTTTTGAATACCGAAACCAATGTTGAATACACCTACACCATGACAAGCGCAGATTATCTTTTCGGTATCACGGTGGGGGGCAATGTAAAACAGGGTAATTACAATATTGCACTGAATTACGCAAGCAAAGGACAGTTTACCGTTCAAAATGCAGACGGCACACCTATTTCCTCTTTTACCGCTGATAGCACCGCCCATACGTTTGATTGGGAAGTAATCAGCAATGAGAGTACAACAAAAAATGACACACAGGGAAATGCGGCTACCGAAAATACGACGACAGAGACTTTTATTGTGGATACAGGAAATGAGGAAGCGGACGAATTATGGAGCGCATTTTTAGACAGCGTTTCCGTTATTGAGACGGACAGCAAATATTCTCAAATTCTCAAAATTGTACAGGACACCGCAGATTTTAATGCAGGGTACTATGCAAATATAACCAACAGAAGCAAAGATGAATATTTGGAAATGACACCTTTTGAACAGTTTTTATGGTATTCAACCTATATCTTGCCTGTAAATGCCATTACATCAAGTGATTATGATACTTATTGCGGCACAGTTGCTAAATGGAACGCAAACGCAGTAGGTATTCCGTATAACTGGCTTACCACTTACGGAACTTCCGAAATGGCAGACGCATACCGCGCACTTATGGAATGGGACTATAAATACTTTACAGAGCATGGCGCAGTTATGAATTTCATAACTGGAAAAACGTCTCTTGAAAATGATGATTTGGACGTACTTACAACCGAGGACGCAAATGGAAATGACGGCGACCCGACAAAAGAAGAAATCGAGGAACTTATGGAAGAAGAAAAAGCAACAGAAGAAGATAAGGGAATATGGGGAGATACGGTAAGCCTTATCAAAGATAATGCTATAACGCTTGCAATATTACTTATCCTTGTTGGTGCAACAATCGGCGTAGTAATTTACCGTAAGCGAAAAGCTATTGACGACGACAAGAACGAATAATGGCTTTTAAAACGTCTTAACGACTGTTTGAGAGGTTTTATAATAGCAGACGAGGAAATTATTATTATTAACATTAAAGTGGCTTAAAGGGGAAAATAAGAGCCTTACAGAATGGTAGTAAGGCAAAATTCCCTTTCCGCTTGTCACATGATAGGAAAAGGAGAGATTTTAACATGAGAGATAATAAAACACTTGACAGCATGATAGCGGCAGAACAGGAAAAACTGGATAAACTAGAAGAAAAGGCAAGCGAAATCGGAAAGAAAATAAAGGCTTGCAAGGCTAATATTGAAAGATATACGCTGATGAAAAATAATCAGCAGTTTAACGCCCTTTCCAATGCGTTAGACGGTAAAGGTATCAGTATTGAGGATATTCTTTCCGCAGTTGCGGCGGGTGATTTGCTTTCTTTGCAGGATAAGATTGAAAATGCAGAAAATTCGAGTGCAGAAGCAGAGGGCGGGGACAGCCCGATTGTAGGTGCAGGAAGTGAAGAATAATATTTGTAAGTAAACGGTAAAAGTAAAGATTGACAGCATTTTTATTTTGCTTTTTTGCCGTTAAACGGATATTATTTAATTGAAATTGCAATATCCGAAAGTAAGGAGCAAAAGAAAGATGAAGAAAAAAGGGCAAAATGAGCCTTTTACCCCAAGTGCCAATATTTGGCTTGTGGTAAAGAGAGATATTGAAGCAAAAATAATAACAGGAGAGTACGCAGTAGGCACGAAAATTCCAACAATCGTTGAACTTGTCGAACAGTACAATATCGGTAAAACAACAGCACAGAAGATTATCAATGCGCTTTATGATGAGGGGACTATTGTTAAGAAAGTTGGTATCGGGTGTTTTGTAAAGCCGTTTGTCAAAGAAAGACTTTTGGAACAGCATGAAAAAGAACTTGAAAGACAGATAGAAAATGCCATAGCAGAAGCCGTCTTGATAGGCTTTGACAAAGAATATGTGATAAAGTTGATTGATGAAACATGGAAAAAATCAGTCAAGGAAAGAAAAGACTGTCCGTTTAAGTAGCGGGCGGTCTTTTTTGTGTATTGCCTGTATAATACACTTGACAATATAATGACATTGTGCTATAATATGAACAGAAAGAGAGGTGTTGATATGGAATGTGATAGCAAGTACATAATGGGGCGGTTGGGGTACAATTCTGAAAATGATAGATACGGTCTTTTAGTGTCTGACCTTTGGGAGCATGACGGCTTTCATTGCGGAGAGGGCTTACAGGTAATGGTTGATGATAAATGGGTTGACACCTGTATGGAAATGGCATGGGAAAAAGACGGGCAGAAATGGTATCTTGTCGGTACACCATACAAGGGAAATTTGGAATATGTACGGGCGAGAATTGAGAGGTAAGGACAAGTGAAAAAGATAAAAACTTTGTTTGGAAACTATATAACAGAAATGGAATTGTGCGATTTTACAGTTGGCGATAGAGTAAAGTACGACGGCAAAGGGAAAGCCCCTAAATATCTTGCAGAATACAATGATTTGTTTGTAGAAAAAATAAACAAGAAAAATGTAAGAGTGATATGTAAATCATTCCCGAATGAGCATTGGAATATTTCACCTGTCTGTTTACAGGTTGTAGACGAGAAAATTTAATCACCGTGATAATGAAAGGAGCAAATTATGGAATATTTATTTGTACATGATAAGCAAGGCGGGTGGTGGTTGAAAATTGATAGTGTTGAGAAATTGATAGACTATCACCAAAAAACCAACAACAGATATGAGGGCGCATTACAGATGTATCTACAAGGGAAAAGACCGCAAAAAATGAGCCTTGAAGAACGTATTTCTTTAGATATGGATAACAACAAAGATTGGAAATATTTACAAGCGGCTATCATAATGGCACAGAATGTAGGCGGCACGTTGTTTGACGGTTTCCGTTGCCTTAATATGGAGTTTGGTTCAAAAGAATTAAAGGATATTCAAGAATACGGGGCTTGTTACCTTAATTGCGTGGGTGGCAGTACATTCAGTGTTGATTATGATAATTTTTGCCGTCGGGACGAACTTATTTTCCCAAACTTTCAAATATCAGATATACGGATAAAGCAGTTTGATAAAGGACAACATTATTATGCGTATGTTGGAGATATGCAAGTAAGAGACGGAGACGTTTTGAAATGGAATACTTATGATGAAGCATATACAAGGGCTTGCGCCCTTGTGGGGGGGAGAATAGAGGTGCGTACATTATGCTAAAAATACTAAAAGCTAAAGCTAGAAAAAATAAGAAAGAGAATAATATTGTTATAGGAGCAAAAGGAACGGGAATGGTTCGAGCCTACATAAAGCCGATTGTATCAGTAACAGGAGAAGAATTGCTTAATTCTTTGCTTATAAGGGGGAAATATGCAGGATATGATAGTCATTTTTCTGACGGCGAGATATATATTGCGCTACAAAAATGTAAGCGTTTGATTACTATTCCGTGGTGTGATAATGATATTCAATGTGATTATATGTCGCCGCTTTCGGCAAGACAGGGTTGTTGTTCGGAAGCAACCATAAAACTAATTATGGATAATAAATATAATCATGCCTTGCATGAATTTGAAGATTGTATTGATGATTACGGAAAAGGCAAGGGGAGATATTTAACAAAAAATGAATTTATTTTGTATAACTGTATTCTTACTTGCTTTATAACAAGATTAGAAGAACAAGCTGAGAATTTAGAAACTATGAAAATGGTTACTGAACAGAGTTTGCGTCTATGGGAAAATAGAGAGCCAAAATAAAGAAATAAGGAGTGATTAAATGGGTTACAAATTATGCACGGCAGAAAAGCCGAGCGTTGCGAAAGATATTGCCCGCGTAGTCGGTGCAGATAAAAAAGAAAATGGCTATTTTATTGGTAATGGTTACATAGTCACATGGGCGGTAGGACACCTTGTAGGACTTGCCGAACCCGAAGCCTATGGGTTCGTAAAACAGGAAGATATGTACAGCGACGATAAAGCAAAAGAACAGGCTTACGCTGAATTGCCGCTTTTGCCGCAGGAATTTAAGTTGATTGTGTTAGAACCGACAAAAGAGCAGTTTGAAATTGTGAAAGACCTTATGCACCGTCCCGACGTGGACTACATCATAGATTGCGGCGATATGGGAGCAGAGGGACATATATTGCAATGGTTTATTCGGGAAATGGCAGGGAATACCAAACCTGTAAAACGATTTTGCGCTACGTCCATGACAGACGAAGCTATCAAAGAAGCTATGAGCCACTTGCGAGACGCAAAGGAATTTATACCTATTATTCGCGGTGAATTTTGCAAGAAGAAAGAGGATTGGATATTAGGCATGAGCCTTTCCCGCGCATTGAGTATCAAGTATCATGCGGGGATTAACGTGGGACGTGTTCAATCCCCGACATTAGGCTTTGTGGTAAAGCGTTACCTTGAAGTAGTTAATTTCAAAGTGACGAATTTTTATACTATGGACGCAACCATAGCCGAGGGGAACGGCTTTCACGTCTTTTGGAATAAGGACACGGACGGTATTTTCCCGTCAGAGATTAAGACGAGTGAGGGGCGCGTACTGAATAAAACAGCAATAGACGCGAAGTGTGCAGAAATAAAAGCGGGCGGCAGGGGCATAATCACAGACCTTGTAACGTCAAAGAAAGCCACAGACCGCCCACAGCTTTATGACATAACAGAGTTACAAAGAGACGCGAACCGCCGATATGGATATACGGCGGCGGTAACTCTTGCTACGGCACAAGCCTTGTATGAGACGCAAAAAGTATTAAGCTATCCGAGAACGGACAGCCGCTATATTACGCATGATTTAGTACCATACATGGCAGAGCGCGTGCAGATGATAGGTACGATTGATAAATACAAGAGCGTTGCCGCAAACCTTACGGCGGCGGGATTGAACATTGATAAGAAAATTGTTGATGATAGCAAGGTTACAGACCACCATGCCCTTATTCCGACTGAAAAAATCAACGGCTTTAATCTTGCAGATATGAAGCCTACGGACGAGGAAAGAAAAAAAGGCGTGACGGTTGCCACCATGAATAATATTCTTGACCTTGTGCTTACCCGTATGCTTGTGTCCTTTTCGGGTGCATTTAAGTACGAACAGACCAATGTAACCGTGACATTTTCTAATGGTATGAAATTTGCGGCAAGCGGCAAGAAACCTGTATCTATGGGGTGGAAAGCTGTACAGCAGACATTGAGCGGCAAAGGGGAAAGCGACGAGGACGAAAGCGGAAACGAGAACGCGGAGCAGTTTTTCCCGAATATCCAAAAGGGACAGGCTGTAACTGTTAGAGATTGTAAGACTGTATCGGGAAAGACAACCCCGCCTAAATTGCACACCGAAGCAACCTTGCTTACAGCTATGGAAAACGCAGGACAGCAGATTGAAAACGGAGCAATCTTGAAAGGAAAGGGCATAGGCACACAGGCAACAAGAGCCGAGATTATCAAGAAATTATATGATACGGGTGTTGTAGAAACAGAAATGAAAGGAAAAACGCCTTATATCAAGCCGACAAGAAAGGGCTTGACTATCATACAGATTTTACCGCCCGACCTTTACAGTCCGAAAATTACCGCAGACTGGGAAACTAAAATTGCAGAGATTGTTGACGGAAAAGAAAATGAAGATAACGTCATGCGGGAATTTGAAACCTATATAAAGGCAAAGACAGAACAGATTAAATCAATGGACGTACAAGCGTCTTTTGCGAAAGAAAAAGAAGTGTTCGGAGTTTGCCCGTGGTGTGGAAAGCCTGTATATCGTTATCAAGCTAAAAATGATAAAGGAAAGGTAACTGAAACCCGCTATTACTGTTCCGAGAAATGCGATTGGGACTTACGCACAAATGATATGGTTTTTGCAACAAGACTAGGGCGTAACCTAACAGACGCAGAAGCAAAAAAATTCATTGCAAAGAAATTTATTGTACTTGATTGTGTAACCAAGAGCGGCGGCAATAAGTACAGAGGGGAATTTACTTTTTATGAGCGCGTAAGCAATGGAAAGCGTTATTGCAATGTTAAATGTGAACCAGTAAAAGCAACAAAGAAAAAGAAAGGATAAATAATCACGGTGAGTAAACCCACAAGCGTCTTAACGGCTGTTAGGACGCTTTTTCTTGTGCGTTGATGAAATCATTTACGGACAGAAAGACGCGCTACGGGGCAAATAAGAGCCTTGCGCACCGAACGCAGGGCAGAGAACAGAAACTTTTCCCTTTTGCCGCTATTTGACTTCCTAAAGACTTGTTTTTGCTTGATAAATTTGTTGCTTTATTAGGGGAATAGGGTTATAATTAAGCCAAAGTGTATTGTATTGGTAATACGATACACCGAGTTTTTTCTAAATGATTTTTATCACCGTGATAATGAAAGGAGAAAAGAGAAATGCCATTATTTGAAAGAGGTTATAAGGCGGCGGCTACCGCAGAATTAGAGCGGAGCGTGCGCGAACTTGAAGAAAGGAATAAGACAGCGCAAACAAAAACCGACTTTATGAAAGACGCGGCAAGTACGGAAAGTAATTTGAATTTTGCGGAAAGAATAAATCTTATTTCCACAACACAGGCAGAAGCATACAGAGAACGTATGTTGAAAGCACATCTTGATTTTGAGCGTATGCAGAGGACAGAGACAAGGGACGATATTGTTGATAGCTTTGAAAACCCAAGAGAGCGCGCGGCGAGGTATCAAGATATGGATAGTTATAATGCGCAAATTGCACAGGAAAGAGCAAAAGCAAATACGGATAAGTCAAACGGCGAACAGAGCCATACTATAAGCTATGAAGCTGACGAGCGCACCCGATAAGGAGCAAGCCTATGGCAGAAGCAAGAAAAAAACAGAGACTTTTCGTGGATATAGACGGGACACTTGCTGTATTCAAACCCGTTGACACATTGGAAACCCTTTATGAAAAAGGGTATTTTCTAAATTTAGCACCACATGAAAATGTTGTTGCGGCGGTAAAAGAAATTGTTACAAACCACCCCGAAATTGAAGTAAATATTTTATCGGCATATTTGACTGATAGCCAGTATGCGTTGCAGGAAAAAAACGAATGGTTAGACCGTTATTTGCCCGAAATCGACCAAACGCACAGAATATTTGTTCCTTGCGGAAGCGATAAAAAAGAGGGTATCGGCGGCATACGGAGTGATGATTTTCTGCTTGACGATTACACCCATAATCTGAACGAGTGGCAACCGCCCGCAAGAGGAATTAAATTGCTTAATGCCATAAACCATACAAGGGGAAGTTGGGAACATGACCGTATCAGATATGACCGCACACCAACAGACCTTGCAGACGGAATAATATCAATTATGCGTGATGAAAGACGGATATTTGATGAAAAAATAAATGAAAGAGAGAGGAAAGAAAACATGGCGCAGGAAAGAGTGACAGGGGTAAAACCCGCCCCAACTGAACTTGCAGGGAAAATCGTAAATTTTCTTGAAAATTACGACCCCGCTTTTGGGTATGCCGAGGGAATGGCAGGACAGGAAAATAAAGAACAATGGATTGATACCATTACGGAACGTCTGTTACAGGAACGTACTGACAGCTATATTGCCTATTTGCGAGAGTTGGCAGAACAGACACCCGAAGCAAAAGAAGAAGCGGACGCAATTATACTTGAAATTATGGACTATGAGGGAAAATTGCCAAGCCTTAATCAATTTCCTGTTTCAGAAGTTTCCACACTTGATTTTGTAAACAATCCCGACAGGCAGGGGACGGGCGGCTTAAACAGGGACAGCCGTATGTTTGAAGCAATGCTTTTACATACTAGGGAACAGGAACAGACAGAACTTTACAGGCGATATGATGAAGCATTTACGGCGGCAAACCTTAAAGATGATTTTCAACCGAAAATTGCGATTTTACAGTTGAGAGAGGGCGAGGAAAACCACAACAGGCGTTTTATAAGTTTGGAAACACTTGACAGGATTATGCACGAACAGCCAAATTGCGAAAATTACGAACTTGTATATTTGCGTAATGCCGAAGTAAAAGCAGGAACAGAACAGGAACGGGAAAGACTGAATAATCAACTTTATGCGGAATTTAATGCTGATACATTAAGACCGCGCGATTACTACGGACACAGTTTGAGTGTTGGTGATGTTATCGTTATAACAAACGATTTTAGCGAACAACACGCATATTATGTTGATGATATGGGCTTTACGAAGTTACCCGACGATTTTTTGAGCCATGAAATGAGTGCGAAAATTCGCAACGACCTTGATATAAGGCAAGAGGAAATGTTATATGAGAATATCGGAAAATTTGAAGCGGAAAGCACAATGTCTATCATGGATAAAACAGCCGCAGATAGATATTTTCAAATAACAAGCGGATATAGCCGTATCTTTGAACTGGCAGACCGCCGAGGGGCAATAATGGATATGGACGCTTTAGGGTATGAACCCGCACAGATTGACGGCTTTTCAGATGATTTTCTTATGTGGAAAACAAAAGATGAAGTCGATACAGATAATTCTTTTGGTTTTGACGGTTGGGAAGCTGTTAGAGACTTTACTAATAATGTGCATACGCTGATAAATAATTATACTGTTCAAGAATTACAGGACAGGGCAAATGGAAATTACAGCATAATTGAGTATGGCACGTTTGACGACAGAGAAGTGCAGACGGCAATTAAGAATTACCCGCAACAGGAGAGAGCGGGGCTTGATGAATACAGGCAACAGGTAAGCGCAATCTATGAGTATGAGGTTGCAAACAATATTCCCGAAAATGACCGTATGACAAAATGGTATGATGAAATGAATATTGCCGTTGCGAAACCGTGGTATAAAGAAAATGACCCGTCTGTAATGGATAGGGCAACAGGAGAAAGGCGCGTTCCTATAAGCGAAGCGTCTATTGCCGCCCGTTATGCTGAAATTTCAAGAGAACAGCAGGAAAGAAATTCCTCTTTTGCCGCTGATGAACCGTTAGTGGATATTTCCAACATGGAGTATGACGAGGACGGTTATTTACATTTTACCGTGGCGGCTGATGATTATGAATTAGAGGGTTTGTATCGTATTTATGACCCCGATAATGGCGAAAGCATGACGCTTGTAAGTATTGATTATGGCGATTTACACCCTATTATTCAGAGACAATGGGATAGAATAGAAAACGCCCTGTATGACGCAACACTTGACCGTTACAATGCTATGGATAGACCGACGCTTGCCGAAGATATAACCAACATAAAGGGTGTTGACAGACAGTATAATGCGGGAATGAGAGAAACAATCTATACTTTTGAATGTGACGTGCGTGGTGTACATGATATTCTTACATACGAAGTATCAAGGCATGACGACGGAGAGGGTTATACAATTCATACCGAGAACAACGATATATGGGAAAGCATGAGTGAACCCGAATTAAGAAAGTTGGAAGATGTTTTAAGCCGCGAAGCGACGTATTTTTCATGGCAACGTAACATTGAAAATGCCGTTACCATGAATGACTTGCAGGACGTGAGGTATGGCTTTATGGAAGCAGAGAACCTTAATTTATCACAGGCACAAAGAGAAATGATTTATGATACTTTCGATAGAAAGGAAAAGGAAATGCAAGAAAGGAGTGCGCAGGAAATGGCACAGGAAAATGGAAGTTTGCACATACCAAACATGGATATGGTTGCTAATGTGCAGGGGATTGAATTTTATTCAAGACAATCAAACCCGACACTTATTATTACTTACAATGAGAATTATCACATTGAAGCTGACGAGGACGTACAAAGGGCTTGTGAGCGTATCTTTGATAATTATTACAAAGATGAATTGTCGGAACATTTACAGAAGCAGAGAGAGGAATTTGAACGTATCAATACACCAATTCCTAACAGATATTATGAACCCGACCTTGACCTTGACGGCACAGCCGAAGAACTTTTCGTACAGGCAAGAAACGGGTATATTGAGAACCCCGACGCTTTACACCGCCTTGTAGAAATTCTTGAACAGGAGAACAGAGCAGAGGAAGCAGAGCGCGTAAGATATATGGAAGAACGGGAAAGAGAGGAAGATACAGACCTTTATTCCGTTGCACAGATGAAACTTGATTTCATGGACGGTATCGGCGGGATTGACGACGTTGCTATCGAGGACGGATTGAACTTATCCGTTATGTATGAGCCGAGTAATGACAATGTTGTTGTTTCTTTGTCCCGTATGGAGCAGGACGGAAACGAGGACGTACTTTCCACAGGTGCGGCAAGCATGACGCTTGATGAATTTAAACAGATGAGCCGTGCTGATTTTGAGCGTTTTGTTGGAGAGGTAAACGCTTATAACATGGTAGAGCAGGAGCGTGTTCCAAGTCCCGAAAGAGAGCAGGAACTTAATCACGGTGAGGACACAAGAAACCCTTTTAACGAGACAAATTTCAAAATTCAACCCGTGGAAAATGGGGGCTTTGTGGTTCGTTCAGACAGTGAGCGGTTCGGTAATAATGAAATTGTTTTTCAAGGCATTTCTTATGATGAATGTTTGAATTATATTGCTGAAAGAACGGATAACATTACACCGCATTATTATGTAATTAAAGATTTGGCAAGTTGGAGAAGTGATGTTTGGGAACAGGGACAAGCACCCGAAAGAAGCGCGGTAGAGCGTTTTGATACCGTTGAGGAAGCTATTGCTAAATTTAATGAGTACAAGGGTATGGACTATCTGAAAGAGAATATTATAAACCCCGATAACAATGAGCCTATGCGTAGACTGGCACTAGGAGTAAGTTACAATCCTGTTCAAATGGCAGAAATGGACTTACTTCATACCGAAGCTGATAAAACATTGTTATTATCGGACACTATCGGTGAGCGGGAAAATGGATATGAAAGTTTTATGACGAACAGTAAGTTTATCCAAGATTTGAATAAGATTACATCATCTATCGCAATAGATGAATATTCTTATTACCGTGACAGTACCATTGAAGAACTTGCGGCTGACCGTTTGGCTTTTCTGAATGAAAATTATCCCGAAGAAACCCACACAAGAGAAGAAGCTATGCGTGTGGCAGAGGAATATGTGAGACGACACCCTAATTATTTGAGAAGCAACAGAGTAAATGAACGGGTTGCTTTTGCAGACTTTACACCGCCTTTTCTGAACAAGGGAGAAAGTGAACTTAATCACGGTGAGTATGAAAATATCACCTTGCATATAAAGTATCAAGAACCTATCAATTTTAACGGCTTTGTGGTTGAGAATGACACAATCACTTTTGGCAGTCAAGAAGAATTAAGCAAATATGTAAATGGTGAAGCCGCTTATGATGTACTGGATAATTCAGTAATGAAAAGGGACAATGAAATCTTGCTTTATGCTGAAAATGAGAATGGGGACGTTGTTTGGGGTACTAAAGAAGAACAGCGGGAAACAGAAAGCATGACGTATGGCGGCTTTGATTATACAGTAATTGATAAATGGCAGGACGATAACGCAAGTTATGTTGTAGGGCAGTTGGAAGCTGATGACGGTACATGGTACGCCGCAAAGGTAACAGATACAACAGAGCAGTATCGCGGCGAATATGAGTATGAATTTAGCACAGATAAGCCGACGCGAAGTGATGTTGAGGATATGCACCTTAATCATATTTCAGAGATTGCTATTGACCGTCACGAAGCAGAATACGGGGCAGACGGAAGCCGCAACTTTCCCAACTTAAACGACCCGTCGCCCGAAGAACAGGCAGAAGAATTAAGACAGATTGTTGCGGAAAAGTCCGCGCCCGTGGAAATTGACGAAACCTTACCGCCGAAAGACCAGTTAAAGCAGAGACTTGAAAACGGCGTAAGACAGGTGCTTGACAGCGAACAGTTTAAGAACTGGCTTACCACAGGCGGCAAGCTGTTCTATAACAATTACAGTTTCCGTAATGCTATGCTTGTGTGGTTGCAGAAACCCGAAGCAAGCTACGTCATGGGCTATGAAAAATGGAAAGATTTTGGACGTAATGTGAAGCAGGGTGCGCAGGGCGCAAAAATCTTCATTCCGCTTATGGCAAGCGAGAAGTACAAGGGCGGCTTGTTCCGCAGTATCAAGAGCAATCTTACCGACCAACTTTCCAAAGACCCGTCTTTGACGGAAGCAAGCTACCGTTTGGGAACAAGCAACCTTGAGTTTACCATGAACAGGGCTAACCACCTTATAGGCTTTAAGGTAAATGGCAAGGAACAGCAGATTTTCGGTTCAGATGATGAAGCAAAACGCTTCATTGACCGTGCGATTATCGGAAAAGTACCGACAGGCTTTACCGTTGGTACAGTCTTTGACGCAAAGGACGTTATTGTACCCGAATATTTATGGGTTAAGAGCGGCTACACCAAAGAGGAAATCGCACCCGACGAAAAGGGAAACCCTGTAAAGAACCGCCGCGGCGAGGTAAGGATATTCAACACGCCCGAAAGACAGGCGCGTTTTCAGACCGAACTTGACACAAGAATTGTTGCGAAAGACCCTGTAAAAATGCAGGCATTGTTTGACGCTTGCGTAGCCGCAAGCGAAAGAAAGGGTGTTCCTGTAAGCCTTGCGGAAAAAGCCGACGACAGCACCCTTGACGGCGGCGCAAAAGGCTATTTCTCACGCCAGTTTACGGAAGATAAGCCTAACGGCTTTATTGTGATTGACAACAGCCTTGAAATTACGGAAAAATGCGCCGTCCTGTTTCACGAAATGGGACACGCGGACTTGCACAAGAACCTTGAAGCCCTTGCTAAATCAATGGGCGAGGATAAAATCACAAGGGAAATGCGCGAAGTACAGGCAGAAGCTACCGCTTATGCGGTTGCAAGCACTTTTGGCATTGAAACCGACACAAGCAGTTTTCAGTACCTTGCGGCTTATGCCCGCGGCTTTGAATTGCAGGACTTCCAAAAGTCGCTTGATGTGATTTACAGGGAAACACAGGCGTTGACAAATGATATTAAGGCAGAACTTGATATAAGGGGACTTAACCTTGACCTTACGGAGAAGCCAAAGGAAATGCTGAACAAGGAAACGCTTGAAACACTGTCAACAAAGTATATGGACTTTGCGGCAGAGCAGGGAAGCAAGGTACAGGCGGCACTTAATGAGTTGCCAAGTCTTGTAAAGCAGAGTGCGGGCAATCCCGAACTTATGGACGTGCTGAAATATCAGAAAGCGAACCTTGACAGCCGCAAGGCAGACCTTGACACCATGCTTACCGCCATAGAGAACCTTAACACAGCCGACACAAGGGAGAAGCAGGACGAAATCATAAGCACCCTTGACGCGGCTATGAACCGTGTTAATGGCGACGCATACGCTTTTGAAAATCTTTCCGAGAATTATGTTGTAATAACGGAAAGAGCAAGGGGCGGCTTAAAGGTTGATTTTGAGCAGAACCCGCAGAAAACACTTGAAGCAATGAAGAAAGATTATCCCGCACTTGCGAAGCTGTCAGAGCCGCAGTTACAGTATCTTGCAACAAGCAAGTTTGTTGCCCGCGAGTTTACCAAGCTGTTACGCGACAATCCGCAGGAATTTGTTGACAAGGCTTGTGAGAGAGCCGCGCTTATATCGAAAGCCGCTTCCAAAAACGGTACATTCGTGGAAGTGAATTTTTGCGAACAGTGGACGGATAAGCCTTTCTTTGAAAAAGGTACGCTTTGCAGTCCGAAGATTGCAGACAAAACCGTGACAGGGTGCGAAGCACAGGCACGCGGCTTTAGTGCGGAAGCGGAAAAGAGGGGCGATTATTTCCCTTATACAAAATGCGATATGACGATTTTCACGCCAAATAAGGACGGAAAACTCATTTCCCTTAATACCCGTGTTGATATTGGGGACGGGGCGCAGACGAGCCTTAAAGACCATTTAGAGCAGTTATGTAAGCGCGGTTCGGAGCGGAAAGAAGTGCTTGCAAATTTTACGGAAGCCTTGACGGAGAGGGCAGACAAGAGGAAACTGTTAGTACAAGACCTTTCCGCAAAACCGCAGTCCGCAGAACAGCCCGAAATGACGACAGAAAAAGAGGGCAACATGAGCCGCGAAGAATGGGACGGACAGATTAAGGACGCAAGAGAAAAGGCGGCGCAGGAACAGAGGGAAAAAGCGGCAGAGAAAGCGCAGAACAAAAGCAACCGCGATAGAGCGGAATAAGGGGGTTACGGCATGAGCATATTAAATATTTTTCATAAGAAACCCGCAACCGCACCCGCGGCAGAGCCACAGGACGAGGAAATAGAAGAATATGAGGTTGCAACCTTTGTACCTAAGAAACTTCCTATGACGGGCGAACTCTTACGCAGACAGCGGGAAGATGAAATCAGAAAGAAATATTGCAGACCTACGGTAAAGACAGGAATAATGATGTAAAGAGAGGGGCGGCACAAGACCGCCCCATATCTTTCTATTGTTTCTATGGTACACTTGACAATCAATACACATTATGCTACAATGTGTTTAACACTTTTGAGAAAGGAGCAACCTATATGAGTTTCAATATTGGGGAAAAGAACAGTAAGTTTGTTGCTGTAAGCAATGTAACAATGCGATTTGCTTTTTCTGAAAAAGTGCTTTTTGCTGATTTGCGCACTTCCCACAAGACGGGAAACCCGAAAATCAATAAGGAAACGGGCGAAATTATTACGGACGCACAGGGAAACCCTGTACCCGAAAGAATTTATACCCACTGGGAGGGGCGTTTTGTCGGAAATGCCTTTGAACCCGCAAAAGCACTGAAAAACGGACAGGCAATAAATATCTTGAACGGTTGGATTGACAAAGAGGATAGCACGGGAAAGAACGGACAGAAATACACAAATGTATTTGCTGTCATTACCGATTTTGAGTTGTCCGACGCTACCGAGGACGACGAGGACGAGGAAACCCCGCCAGTGGAAGCAGTAGGGAAACAGATTGACAGCGTAAGCAATGCTTTTCGTGCCTTGAACGGCGACGAAAATACGCCTTTTGACGAGGGACGGGGATAATTTGAAGAAATATGTAAGAGCCACCGAAAATGAAATTCTTTCCTCTTTGACGAAAGAAGCAAGTAGTAAGGGCGTGGTGCTTACTTACGCGCACAAACTCTTTTTTCTACGTTTGCTTGATTATGCAGAAAAGGCAGGAGAACATACCGAGAACGGGCTTTCCGTCACTCTATCCGTACAGGGGCTTTCCGAAGCCTTGAAAATTCCGTTAAGGACGGCTATTCAGAGCCTTAACAGGCTTACCGCTTGCGGGGTTTTGATAAGAACCGAGGGAGAAAAGACGTTTCCCCGAAGCCCCGCAGTTACAGTTATTTGCAGAAAATTTTATGAAAAGGAGAGGTAATATATGGCACAGATGATTGATGTTGATGTATTTGACAATGACGAGAGAATTATCGTCAATAAGGCTTGTGAGGGTACGCCGATTGCAGATTTTACACGGGCGGGCTTTCTTGCGAACCTTAATTTTTCCCGCAGTATCAGTACGGAGCAGGACGTTTTAAATCTGCTTGACGGGCTGATTGCCAAGACAGAACGTATTTCTGATGAAGAATGGGAAAGTCTGAAAACGAAAATTCCTTTTGACACTTACTACGACGCTGATAGCAACGTAGATGAAGTGCCGCAGGACGAAGCTGTTTAGTTTTAATCACCGTGATAACATAAGAAAGGAGCATAGAGTTATGCTGAAAAGTGAATTTGTTACAAAAATTTCCGAAAAGACTGGGCTTACAAAAAAGGACGTTGTTGCCGCCATTGACGCGTACAATGAGACGGTAATTGAAGCATTAAAGAGCGGGGACAGTGTACCGCTGAAAGGTTTTGGTACGTTTACGACTTCTACCCGCAAGGCAAGAACGGGACGCAATCCGCGAACTGGGGAGCAAATGGCTATTCCCGCTTCTGTTGTTCCACGCTTCAATCCCTCAAAGACCGTTAAGGACGCGCTGAACGCCAAATAATGAAAGGAGCGTAGTCTTATGGGTGTTATGTTGAAGTTTGGTTTTCCTGCCATTCTGCTTGTTATCGGCGTGATTTGTCTGCTTATTGGCAAGAAGAATGACAGCAAAGTACCGTCTCTTATCGGCGTTATTTCTGCCCTTGTCGCTGTTGTATGGTTTGTTGTCGGTACATTCTGATGTGAGAGGGTGGTATAGTGTATGAGCGGTGTTTTGATTGTTTTTTTGGGCGTTGTGTTGCCCTTTGTCATTATGTTTTCGGGTGTTGTTACAATGATTAAGTCACGCAATAATGATACTATAAAAGGCATGGTTATCGGGGTTGTCATGGCGATTGTCGGCGGCTTGTGGCTTTTGCTTTTCTCTATTTTTCTTGTGCATGAGTTAATGACATACGCACCTTATTTTACAAATGACCTAGTGATTTTTTAGGAGCAGAGCGGTGGAATTTATTTCTGCCGCTTTTGCTTTGCTTTTGTGAGCGTCTTAACGGCTGTTAGGGCGTTTTTTATTTGCCTTGTGGTATGTTTTATCATTAAATGGGTATCGTGGCTTTATGGGGCTTTTATGAGGTTTTGCGAGGGGTGCGGCTTTTCCGTCTTGATGATTTTCCCTTTTGCCGCTTGTAAGGGCAGAGTACAGCGCATACATCTATCCCCCGCCAGTATTTTGTAAGAGCCTATCCGACGGTAGGACGTGTCGGATATTTCTAACAAAATACGTCCACCCCCCTACATGACACAGGTGAGGGAGGGTGGAGAAAAGCGTTTGCTCCGCAGGTTCTCAACGCCCCCTTTGGAAAAAGGGTGCGGGCGAAGCCTACCCCCTAAACCAATCTTGAGCGTTCCCCTCAAACTCCCCCTAGTCGCCCTAGTCGGCAGAGGGGCAAGCCGTTTAAGACTTGCCCCTTGCGGGGGAGACTATCACATAAGCCTATCCTTATCAAGCAGAAAAGAGTATTTTTTGTAAAAGGCACAAAAAATCTTCCTTTTCAACTTGACAAGTCTTTGCTTATGCGGCACAGTTGCGGCAGTTTTCTCATTATCACGGTGATTATTTTATGCTTGAAAATTACAAAAAACACTTGACAATATATGTACACTTTGCTATAATAAGAGAGTAAAGAAAAGTACATATTTTATGAAAGTGAGGTTTTTTATATGGCTAGAGGGATAAGAAAAAAGAATGAAATTGTAAGAGCGTTACAAGGAGTTGAAAACGATATTGAAATTCTGAAAAATGAATGTGATGAAGTTGGCGCAGAAAAATGTAATTACAGTACACGGTTTGATATGTTGTATGCAAAAAAAGAAGTGTTACTTTGGGTATTAAAGGAAGATTAACATGAAAGTGAGGCTTTTGATATGTTGAAAGAATTAGTAGAAACTGGAAAGCTGTACGGGTATAATACGGATTATTACAGTGGTGGAAAGGGAATTGTTATTGCTGATAATGAAGAAGAAGCTAAAGAAAAAATTATTAAAGCGTACTTGAAACATGGATATTCTGAAAGTGAATTGTCTGAATTAGAAGTGTGGAAAGTTGAAGATAAACCATTTAATGACGCGCTTGATGTATTGGAAATTTGGCAATAAAAACAGAAAGGACGGAAATTTATGGTTAAGACATTATTAAATACACTTAATGCCTATTCAAAAGAATATGCGGAAAGTGGGAACGCGGCATTATTACCCGCTATTGGAAGAATTAAAGAACGGATTGAAAAAGAAACTGGAAAGAAATTAAAGGTTGTGGTTGAAAAAGACATAGCAAAATACAGTTTATAAAAAGCGTAAACAGTACAGACAGTAATTGTTTGTACTGTTTTTTGTGGTTATGATTTTATGAAAACACTTGACAATATATGTACAAATTGCTATAATATAAGAGTAAAGAGAAATACATATTTTATGAAAGTGAGGTTTTCAAAATGAGTTATTTGGAACAGCAGACAAGTGAAATTGCACAGGCACAGGTAGTTGAAGCATTATTGAGAATGAAGAACTTGAAATTACATGAGAATGTGATTAAGGAGTTTAAGGAAACTGGAAAAATCAATCTTTCCGAAAACGGCGGCTTGTTGTATTGGCTTAATGAGGAAGAAAACAAAATGGTGCGTGACTGGGAAAAGGAGACTGGTAATATTGTATATCATGTTATCAAGAATAATATGGAGTTTGGCTTATGTTACAGTTTCTTATATGTTTCACCCCATGCCGACGAGTGGCAGTATGACAACGAAGATTTAAAAGAGGGTTATCCGCTTGTATATGTGAAAAATGCTACGGATAGCACTTGTAGCGAATACGGTTCAATCGGCATTAAGAGCAGTATCGGCGGCTTAGTCAGAGTTGCATAATATTTCAATCGGATAGTTTATATAAAGCGTCTTAACGGTTGTTAGGACGCTTTATTTTGTGCTGATTTTGTTATCACGGTGAGTACATTCTTTTGAAAAACACTTGACATTATATGTACATTATGCTACAATAAGAGAGTAAAGAAAAGTACATACTGTATATGAAAGTGAGGTTTTCAAAAATGAGTGATGATGAATTAAGAGAGTGGTGCATAACCAACTATGGAACACCCGAAGTAAGCGAGTGTGAAAAATGCCCTAATCAGAAAGAGTGTGACGATTTTATGGAAAGACATAATTTTAATACGCCTTTATTTGGCTGATTACAAAAGCTGTCCTAGCGGCTAGACGGGGGAAAGGTTTTAGTGGTGGTATCTATGAAAAAAACTATGACGCATGAGGAAATCAAGTCTGCCTTTTCTGAAATATACAATTCTTTTTATTTGCACAATCGCATTACCGACAAGAGGAAAAGAACTGATGAAGAATGGGAGAAGATAGTCAATGAAGCTAATGTTATAAGCAGAAAATATGACAGTTGCCTTGTTAAAAATATGATACTGGCACTTTTGGAAGAATTTGAAAACGAAGAAAAAGAAATAAATAACACTTGACAATATATGTACAGTTTGCTATAATAAGAGAGTAAAGAAAAGTACATATTTTATGAAAGTGAGGTTCTGAATTATGTATGAAAAGTTATACAGATTATGCAATCAAAAGGGCTATTTTACTTGCGGTTCGTCCGAGCAGTACAGTAAAATGTTTGATATGGCAGAGCATGGAGCAACCGCCCATGATGTAGCACTTGTTATTTGGATATGTAGCAATGACAAGGAACTGGAAACAATCGAAAATGAGGTAAGCGAAATTTACCGTGAACGGGCGGCTAATTCCTTGCCAAGTGACGTAATAGAATAATTGAAAAGGAGTGTTGAACAATGGTAGACGGTGTGGAAATGGTTTTCTCAAAAGAGAAGATGATTGAGCGTTTAAAGAAAGAGGGCAGAGCGGACGGTATCAACGAAGAAGTCCTTGCTATCATGGATAATCTTGACGGTCAGCCCGTCGGTACTAATTCGTGGCACAGACAGGTTTACGGCGAACCTGTTTATACTTGCCACGGCAAGGACGGCAAAGACCTTGACGTAAACGAGAACGATTGCGTTTACAAGAGCGAATACGAGAAGATGATGAAAGAAAGGAAGTGCTGAAAACATGAAAGTGATTGTAAAACAGGCGGGGAAACCCGCCGAAATCACAGAAGTTGATTTTAAATACCGTAATGAGGTTGGAAAGCTGATAAGTGATGATAAAATCACAAATGAGTATGTCCATATCAAAGTAAATGAACTTGCTATGGTGGTAGACGAGGACGGACTTGCGAAGCAGTTGCCGCTTAATTTCTTTTTGGAAACCACAAACCCATATTATCCAGTACAGGCGATTGTCGGGACGGTTGTATTCTGCCGCTATCAGTACGAAAACCCGTTTGAAAAGGAAATATGGGACTATGAATTAAGGGACGTGGACGAGGACGACGTAGCCGCTGTAAATAAAATTCTTGACGGGGCAACACAGATGAAATTGAGAAAGGAGTATGCAAGAATTTATGGAAAATAACCCACAGGAAACCCTGTTGACCGTTGGGAAGATTTACCCCGAATGGCAGACGAAACAGGACGGCTTTCGCCTTGAATGGGGCGACGCGGGCTTTACCCTTTGTGCCATGCTTAACGGTATAAGCGCAGAAGAAAAAGAACAGTTTGCACCGCAGAAGAAATTGACGGTGCGTTATACGGTTATCGGGGACGTATGCTACTTTACTTTCATGTTTGGAGATATGCCGTGGGCTGATTGCCCGTTTTCGCCCGCCCTGTACCGTAATCTCGGGAAAAATACGACTTTCCCCGATATTGAGGACGGGCAAGGACTGGCTTTAACTGTATTGCTTATAGACACAGGAACAGGGGAACTTTGCCGAGTGCGGCTTATCGGGTTGGGACACGATTTTTCCGTACAGTGGCAGGAATGGGCGAAGATAGCAGACAGATTGATGAAACATACAGGGAATATGCAAGCGTTGACCTTGCCCTTAAAGGCGGCAATGAGGGCAACGAATACATTGTAAGAACATAATGCTTTTCAGAGCGTCTTAACGACTGTTAGGACGCTTTTTTCTTGCGTATCGGGGAAATTATCATATAAAGCAGTAAAAGGGGAAATAAGGCGAATAAGAGCCTTGCGCACCGAGCGCAGGGCAGAGGACAGAAGCATTTTTCCTTTTGCCGCTGATAGCCGCTTTTCCGACTATCTGAATGTAATCACCGTGAGTATATTTTTCTTATAAAACACTTGACAATATATGTACATTATGCTACAATGTATATATCAAATCAAAGGAGCATGAACAATGAATAAGGAAGAACAGTTAAAACGGGCAAAATCTTTATCAATTACATTTTTGCATATCCCAATAGCGACTACTGAATACAGTCCTATTGTGGTTAAGCACCCATATTTTGAAAGTGCGTTCCTGTATGACTATGACAGTAAGACAATGTTTAATGCCCTTGAAAATACCGAAAAATACAATGAATTTCTTTATACTTATGCCAAGAAGATAATAGAGCCTTGCAAAAGTATTAAGGAATTGCTTACACTTATCTGTAAGCCTTACCGCGTGACGTATCTTTCTTTTCTGATGAAAGAAAAAATCATTACGAAAAAGGAGTGCGGCAATCTTTTGGCGGCACACTGGACGCTTATTGAAAATTTGAGCGTTGACGCGAATGTGCGGAAAGTCACTATTTTAAGTTGGATAAAGGCGGCTGATAAAGAAGTTCTTATGAACGAGAGCGAATTGCGGAAATACAACAGCTTTCCCGACGTATTGACTATATATCGTGGTTGCCGTACAGAAAAAGCGGTAAAAGGAATGAGTTGGACGCTTTCAAAAAGTAAGGCGAGGTGGTTTGCAGGGCGTTATTCCCAAGACGGGGGCGTGACGTTCCGCGCTCATATCCGAAAAGAGGACACTATCTGTTATCTTGCGGGCAGAGGGGAAGCGGAAGTTGTTGTTGATTATCGGAAATTATATGATATTGAGCAGATATAACACTTGACATTATATGTACATTATGCTATAATATACATATAAACAAAGAACGGAAGCGAGGTTTTATTATGACACTAAAGGAATATGCGTATGCGGCAATAGATATTGTAATTGACCTTGCCGCAGAACAGGGTATTAAGTATCGCAGGGGCGATTTTAGAATTGAGGGGATAGATAAAGCAAAAGGTTTTGGACTTAACAATGTTTATTTTATCGGCGGCATAAATGAGCCTAGCGGGGTAAGTGTTAATTTATGGTATGATTTTGCAAGAACAGGAAAGAAACTGAAAGCCGCAAAAAACGGCTTTTACAGTTATAAATATTGCCGCGTAAAAGAAAATTGCGTGTCATTTAACTTTTCCTTGAATGAAATAGAGATACAGAGCGTAAAAGAAACCACGGCAGACCAAAGCAAAATAGAAGAAGTTATCCGCAAGGTGCAGAAATTACTTGCACTTGCAGACCAAAGCCGTAACCCAAGTGAAGCGGAAGCGATTGCCGCAAGTATGCAGGCACAGAAACTACTTGCAAAATACAATCTTGAAATTGCGGACATTACGGGAGAAGAAAAGAAAGAAAAGATTGAACAGGTTATTGCGGACGTTGGAACGGGTAACAAATGGAAATATACCCTTGCAAATGCCGTGGCAGACAGTTATTGTTGCAAGTGCTATTATCACGGTGCGGAAATGATAGTATTTTACGGCTATCAGAGTGACGTACTGATAGCCCGCAGGGTATTTATGTATCTGTTCAAAGTAGGAAACAGCCTTGCAACAAAATATGTAAAAGCCCGCAGGGATAGCGGCGAATGGCAAACACAGGGTTTGTATAACAGTTTTTGTAGCGGCTTTTGTGCGGGGGTACGTTCCGAGTTGCAGAAAAACTGTACCGCCCTTATGCTTGTCACGCCGCAAGCGGTTATAGAGAGTTTTGATAAGTATTCCGAAAACTTCAAAGCGGTAGACCACAGCATTAGCATGAATGATTATGACGCTTACACCACGGGTGAAGTTGAGGGAAAAAGAGCGTTGAACGCGCAGTATATAGAGGGAGAATAAGCGCATGGAAATTGAAGTGACAAAGCAGATGATAGACGCTACTTTTGATTTTATCGAGGGACGGAGAACGAAAAAAGAGGGTAACGGTGTTGTGTTAAGGGGAGTTCGCGGTGCGAAATTCCCCGAAAGCCTTTTGCGTGAGCCAAACGAAGAAAGCCCATTGAGTTACTACATGGACGGCGAGAAACAGGCGGTAATTGCAACGAAATTTAATATGCCGAAAAATATGCCTGTTGTCTATGGCAGGGTGGGACAGCGTTATGCGCGGCAGATTGAATTGTACTGGACTTATACTGCTGTCATGGGGTTTATCAAGCCAGTTTGCGAGAAGCCGATAGAAAAGGTTTTTCCGACGGGAAAAGGCTTTGACCCGCTGATTGTGCGTTGTTATGAGCAGGAAATCGCAACGATAGGCGATTTTCTTAACACTTTTGTCCGCTATGAAGTGACGACAATAAGAAAACGCTTGATAAGGGCAGAAATAGAAATTTTCGACGCGGTTTTTGCAAATATACGCGCCGCCTGTTATGCGCTTTTATAACGGTAAAAGGGGAATGTAATCACCGTGATTATTTCCCTTTTTATTTTTTTACATTTCACACTTGACAATATATGTACATTTTGCTATAATGTAAATATAGAAAAGCACAGACCGAAAGGAGCGTTTAATCATGGCAATTATCAATAGTGAAGTTGAAACACTTATTCATACAAGAAGCGTACAGGAAGAAGTAACGCTGAAATCTCTTATGGAGCAGAGCCGCGACATGGATAAGAAATGGGTAAACCACATTGTAAACAATGAGGTAAAGACAAATTTTGCGGTCAATAACGACTTGCAGTTGGTTATCAATCCTGTACACGGCGGCACAAAGACAATGGATATTACGGACAACGCTTTTTCACAGCTTTGTACCCGTATGGGAGTACCCGCAAAATATATCAAGAAATGCTTTGCGGCAGGAAAATCAAACCTTGCCGTTGAGAACTTCCGAGCATGGGAAAATGAGCATACAGGAAATATGCTTGTGCGCGAGAGTGACGGCGTGGCAAGGGCGGTGTTATCAGACAGTTATTCGCCTTTTGACAATTTCAGAGTATTGCGGGCATTAAATTACACAATGGATACCAAGCGTTTTATACCGACACAGGTTTATATGTCACAGGAAAAATTGCATATACGCTTTGTAGATTATCAGCCGTTGCCAGTAAGTGACGGGACGGGTTCACCGCTTTACGCAGGTGTTATCCTTTCTTCTAACAGTGTGGGAGCGGGAAGCCTGTCTTTGAAATTCTTTATCTATCGTTCAGTATGTAAAAACGGCATGGCAATTTCCTCTATGGGCGGTACACTGTTCCGTCAGAACCATATCGGAGAAAAAATGACAGACAGTAAGATTGCTGTATTTAACAGGGCATTTATGGATATAGACAGACTTGCAGATATGGCGGTTACTCTTGTAAAAGAGAACAACGGCAGACGCTTAAAAGATTATGAAATGCAGATGTATCTTGAAAAAGCCCGTAGAGAAATGAAACTGTCTGAAAAGAGCATGGAAAAATTACAAATGCTTGTCGGAGACGGCGGGACTTATGAACCTACCAAGTGGGGCTTTATCAATGGCGTTACAGAGTTAGCACAGGACTTCACGCTTGATACCCGTTACGATATGGAAAATTGGGCGGGAGAACTGTTTACCAAGACAGCGGCGTAAAAAAACTGTTATACAGGGCGGGAAAACCGCCTTGTATATGCTGTATGCTGTTATATGCGTCTTAACGGCTGTTAAAGGAGTTTTGTATTTGCGACGATTAAAATATCAAGCAAGTATCTAAAAATGTCTTACAGAGCCATTAACGAAGTCGATTTTTGCCGCAGAAACTTAAAAATTTGAAATTATAACCAAAAGGAGCAAAATATGAATAATATACATGACAAAGTGTTTGTCTGTCCGAAATGCACAAACAAAACTTTATATCCTGTAAATGGAAATGAGGATATTGTCGGAATTGGTTATCACGAATTATGTATTTGTGATGAATGTGGGGCAGAATTATTGTCCGAACCACAAGTTGATTTTTCGGTTAATTTTATTGAGGTTGAAAATTAGGGTTTGTTGAGGTGGATAAAATGACTGATGAACAAAGATTGATGATACAAGGAATAGATATGTTATTGAGAAAAATCAATAAATATGATGATAATAAGTCTTTTACGGTGGCTGAAATTATAGAAATGTCGAATGAAGTATGTGCTGAAATTGAAAACCAAGATACATAAACTGAAATTTACTCACGGTGATTATGAAAGGAGTAGATATGGATATAAATAAAATGCCTAAAGGAGCGTTAAAAGATTATGAAACTGATTTAGAATGTGCTTTGATAAGAGCAGAGGTCAATGAGGACATTGAGCGTTACGGAAAAATAAGCGATAAATTGAAAGCTGTAAGGAAAATATTGAACGCTGATATTATAGAGCGTGACGATAACGGTAATATTATCGGTTGTGGTAGCCATGCTGATTATGATTTTTATGCAACAGAGGTACAGAACGGACAGGGCTATTATGATAGTAACGGGCATTTTCACAGGCGCGAATATAATCCCGAAGATTAAGAAAGGAGCGTGTGAGAGTGATTAAAATACTAGCCGCCCTGTTCATGCTGATAGACCATATCGGAATGATATTTTTTCCCGAAAATTATTTATTGCGCATAATAGGGCGTGTGTCAATGCCGCTGTTTGCCTATTGCATTGCGAGAGGGTTCTATTTTTCGGAGCAGAAAGGTACGACGGGGCGATATGCCCGCAACCTATTCCTTTTTGCCGCTGTTTCCCAAGTACCGTTTACGGTTCTTTCCCTTTGGATTGAGGGCGAATTTGCCCTTAATATCGGCTTTACATGGTTGCTGTCTGTATGCTTTATGAAAGCATTGATAACCGAGAAAAAGCCGCTTGCACTAGGCTGTATGTGTGCATTGATATTTCTTACAGCCCTTGCCGTGCCAATGAACTATGGACTTTACGGTGTGCTTTATCCATGCGTATTTTACTTATTTATGTATCGGGCAGAGAAACCGCAGTATGCTTTTGTCGGAATGACCGCCCTGTATGCCCTGTACGTTCTTACAGGCGGCAGTCAGATACAAGCATTTTCTATTGTTGCATTTCCTGTATTGATGATAGCCAAGCGATATGATGAAAAACTGTCTTTACCACGTCGCTTTTTCTACTGGTTTTATCCATTACATATAGGTGCGCTGTTATTGCTGAAAGGAGTGATTTTATCATGCTAACTTTACCGATAAAGGGAAAGTATTTCAAGATGATAGAAAGCGGCGAAAAGCCCGAAGAATACAGGAATATAACACCTTATTACATGAGCCGTTTTAAGAATATCTTTGAAATGTACCCGTATTCCCATATTCCCAGTGGAATAGACCGCCACACAATACGTTTACGGAACGGTTACGCCGCTACGTCCCCGACACTGGAAGTAGTTTGTACTCTTGACATAGGGGCGGGAAAAGAAAAATGGGGTGCTGTTCCAAACACGGAATATTACATACTGAAAATACATGAAAAGCGGCGTATTGTTTAAGCAACACACTTGACAATATAGTGACATTATGCTATAATAAATGGTAGTTAATATAATCAAAGAATTAGAGAAAAAGGTGACGGACTAATCACCGTGAGGAAGAAAGGAGTTTCACAATGGAAGAAAACAAGAATATTATTCTTACAATGCAATATGAGGACGGAACGACGGGCAAGAGAGAACTTTTATCCATTTTTAAGGCAGAAAACGGGCGTGATTATGCCGCACTTTTGCCGCTTAATGAGGACGAAACCGCGCAGGACGGCGCAAGCATTGAACTTGTGCGCGTAACGCCGTATCAGAATGAGGATATGGAAGAAGATTATATGATTGAGAGTATCACTACGGAAGCCGAATTACAGACGGCAAAAGAAGCCTTTGAACAGCTTTCCGTTGTGGCGACTGATGAAGCGGACGAAGCAAGCATTGACGACTTACCGACACTTTCTTTCAAAAACGGGAACGGGCAGTTTGAGGACTGGAAAATCGTTGATGTGTTCGACCATAATAACCGCAAGTATATTGCCCTTATCCCTGTATCAGACAATGCGGACGGCGAGAATATACATATTCATCTTATGCGCCTTGAACTAACCGTACAGGGCGGTATTGAGGGGTGCGAAGTTTCAACTATCCCGTCTGATATGGAATATGATGAAGTGGCGGGCGTGTTTGAAAAGCGCGTCAGTGAAGCAAACGAAACTTGACAAACACTACACATTATGCTATAATACAACCATAGAAAATACTTACTTTCAGTAAGGTACTTTCTCTTTACACAAAGGCACTTGCGAGAAATTGCAAGTGCCTTTTACTTTACCGCGGGAACGTGGTAAAAATTATTTGGTAAAATTATGTTAATGCGTCTTGACTTTTACTATAAGTCTGTATATAATTGTTTTATGCAATTCAAAAAACGGGAAAAATGAAAAACGCCCCGTTTACCGAAGCGTTTTTCATTCTCTAGTCATATACAATTTCTTACCTTTCCCGCAAACACCACATTCGCGTAAGGTTATTTGAATTGCCGACGGTTTAGTGAACCACCACAGAACACAAAACCGTCAATTAAGCGGTTACACGTTACACGGCTTTTGTTTTTGACAGGACAACACCCGTACAACGTGCCTTAATGTATGTTCTAATTATAGCTTGCAGACACACGATTGTCAACGGTGTAGAATGAAAAACACCTTGACAACGCAAGTACAAAGCATATATTATCAGATAAATTATCAGATTTAAAATGATTTATCAGCCGCTTATTGTAGCTTCACAGCTTACAGTAAGCGGCTTTTTTATTCTAAAAGAAAGGGGGTAAAGCCCATGTTAGGGACTTTTGGCACTTCTGCTTATAAGGCGGCAGAAGATTTTATATCACATAAAGATTATCTAAACTATATGTACGGCGACGTTAAGGGCTTTATTACCCGAAGCGTCATACCGCAGGAGCGTAAGGGCGCATACTATGAAACATTTGCTTTTTCAGACCGCATAATCAACCGTAACAGCTATTACGGCATAACCAATGTCTATACGTCCATGAACACGTTTTTGACAAAACGTAAGGACGGAGACGCACAGAGCGGGCGTAAAGTCGAAAATTTAAAGCGTCTTAATGCCTTATATTTAGACCTTGACTGTTACAAAATAGGCATGACGCAGGAACAGGTACTTTTCGCATTGGAAAATGACTATTTTGGAAGCAAAATACCTGTTCCTACTTTCGTCATTAACAGCGGGCGCGGGCTTTATCTGATATGGAAAATCAGTGAGGACAGGAACGCATTGCCGCGTTGGACGAATGTAGAAAAATATCTTTTTGAGCAATGCAAAGAATTTAATGCAGACCCACAGGCACTTGACGCGGCGCGTATCTTACGCGTCCCATACAGTGTCAACGGCAAGAACGGCGAAACTGTCCGTATCATGCGTTTTAATGACGTAAGATACACATTACATGAAATCATAAAGGAATACGGCATAAAGCCGCAGAAACGGGAAAAGAAAGTAAAGAATGAGCCTACATATCCGTATGGAGAAGCTACCGCAAAGCAAAGACGCGTAGCGCAATGGCAAGCCGCCGAATTTGGTTTAGAATTACCCGATTTTGCAAATTATCAAGAAACTTTTGATTTTATTCAAAAAAACAGCAATTATCACCGTGAGGATAAGGAAGAAAACAAGGTTATCGTCTTTGCCAAGCATAAGACAATAACCTCTATGCTTGACGGACGCGTGAACGACCTTTTCAAGCTGTTTTCCATGAGAAAAGGCGGCGATTGTAGCCGCGAATATGCACTTTTCCTTTGCCGCTTATGGGTGGGAGAGCGCACTAACGATTTTGATTACGCTTTAGAGCAGACACAGGCACTTAACAGGACATTCGACGTGCCATTTGATGAAAGATACGTTGAAACCCGCACTAAAAGCGCGGAGATAAAACTTAAAACTGGAAAAACCTATCAATACAGCCTGTCAAAGCTGATTGATGTTTTAAATATAACAGACGAAGAACAAAAAGAACTTGAATATCTTTGCAGACAACCGCAATCACAAGCCGCCCGCCGAAAAAAATCAAATCGCAGGGCGTATTTGTCACGCCTTGAAAAAGAGGGCAAGCAGACCAAGCGGGAAGCATTAAAAGAACGCAGGGAAACTATCGCTATGATGATTGCCGAGGGCAAAGAGAAAGAGGAAATTTGCGCCCTTTTACAAATAAGCGCAAGAACTTATGACAGAGACAAAGCCGCCATTACCGCAGACGGCTTGTTAAGCCGCGTTAAAGCGACTTTAAAGGAAAGCACGGAGAAGATTAAGGACAGAGCAGAAAAAGCCGCTGAAAGCCTTAAAACAGCGGCAGAAGCTACCGCACAGGCAATGGGAAAGGCGGTGGAAGTCGCTGAAAAGGTTGTTTCGCCATTTTTTCAGTCCACCAATTATAAGAGAACACCCGTAGGGTGTTCCGCACACTCTAGTCAGTATATAAATAAACAATATAAGCAGTTGACTATATGGGATATATGGGCTGTTTCTACAAAGGGAGAGAATGACAGGGGAGAGGACAGAGAGGACAGCCCACCTATGCCGTGTAATATCTCTTGTAATACATCATAGTGGGAGAGTGTACAGGAGTAAGTGAATGGGCGGGGGAGACTGTCAGCCCAGTAAAGGGACTTTCGCGGCATAACCGCTACGCTATTATTCCACGTTCCCTTGACAGGGCAGACTTCACGGGAACGCACAGGCTACGCCTATACGAAGCTGATTGAAAGGACGTGGCGGCGGTAGGTTTGTGGTTTTTGTCGGGCGTTATCACCGTGATTAAATTTTGCGGAAAGAATAAAAGAAAACACTTGACAATATATGTACACTTTGCTATAATGTAAGAGTAAAGAGAAATACTTAATACTTGAAAGCGAGGTATTCAGAATGGTAAAGAATTTTGCAAAGTATATGAAATGGGGAAAAACAGTTGAAAGCAACTGGACGGGAGAGGTTTTTAAACTCATTGAAGATATGGGAGACGGCGATACCGTAAAAGTGGTTAGTCTTACCAACTGGAGAAGATACGATTTGCTGAAAGCATGGATAAGAAACTGGGAAAGCAATTCTTGTGGTTTCCGTGAAAGATTTGAAAAGGACGGAAAGAATATTGAGGATTGCAAGACCGAAAAGCAGGGCTATGAGGAAGAATTGAAAATTTCAGAGATTACACCCCATGACAAAATTCGTTTTATCACGCCTAGTTATGAAACAAAATTTGAAGTAGCAGATTTAAGCCTTGTTTCCGTAAATGGAACAGCGGCGAGGGTGGCTTATATTGACGAGTACCATTTTACTTTTGTTGACAAGATTAACGTAAACCTTTATGGCGGCTGTTTTCATATTTGCCAGTTTGCGGAGATATGCGAAAAAGAAAATATAGAAGTGAAGCCGATAGAAAAGGTTTTTCTTCCAGTAAAATAAATTTAATCACCGTGATTACGGGCGCGGGTTTATCCCGTTCCCGTTGGAGCGGTAAAAGGAGAAAGGAGTGCGGGAGAATGGCAGAGACGGGTGCTATTACAGCCTATTTAAAAGACATTGCGGTGCTTGAAGATGAAGCGGAGCGCAGAATGAAAGCGGTTTATGGAGAGAATTGCGACGTAAGAGCGCACAGGACGGAGTTTTTGAAGTTTCGCAAAGATATTTTACATGAGATTATAAGCCGTAGTAAGTACGGACGAAAAAATAATTAAAAAATTGCAAATAACACTTGACAACATATACACATAATGCTATAATGTAAGTGTAAAGAGATAAGAACACAAAGAAAGCGAGGTATTTTCAGTATGATTAACAAAGTTGCGTTTATCAACGGAAAGGGCGGTTGCGGCAAGACGACTTCCATTTTCCATGTTTCGGGTGTTCTTGCAAAAGCGGGGGAGCGGGTGCTTGTTATCGACCTTGACAAACAGAGAAACACAACCGATACTCTGCTGATGAATACCGAAAAGCCCGAAAAAACAGTGTTTGACTTCATGCAGGGTACAGCAACAGCGCAGGAAGCAACAGCAGAAGCATTATTTCAGAGCAGAGGTAATGCGAACCCGAAGTATTACGGCGTTGACTGTATGACAGCAAGCGTAAGACTGGAAGATGAAGCGGCATTGAGAGAAATTGACAAAGAGCGGTTCGGGGCTGAACTTGAACAGTTTATAGAGGAAAAGGGCTATACATGGGTTCTTGTGGATATGCCACCTTCAAATAAAGAGTTAAACAATATTTGCTTTTCCTGTATCGTAGATTTTGTAATTGTCCCGTTTTCGTCAGATATTTACAGTGTCAGCGGTTACGGCGACATTATGAACACCGTAGAAGAAGCAAGAAGCGTCAATCCAAGCCTTAACATTTTGGGCGTGTATCTTTCAAGATATATGAAGAATTGTGCGGTTGACCGTTTTATCAAGGAACAGCTTGAAGATTTTGATACATTCATTCCCGTACAAATTCCACTTGCGGCAGACGTAAGGGAAGCGGTTATGTTTGGACGACCTATCAGCTACTATAAAATGTTTTCAGATAGCCGCACGGCTTATGAAAACCTCACAAGTGAAATGAAAAAGCGTATTGACGCTAACCGATAAAAGAAAGGAAAGGTAAAAGATTATGGCAAAGAATTTTGGAAACGCAGGAAGCGCGAAAACAATTAAGGAAGTTGCAAAGGCAAGCGCAGAAAAGGCACAGGTTATCGTCGTTAAGATGATTAACAATAATAACTTACATGATTATCCGAATAATCGTGAGGACGTGGACGACACAGCAGACCTTGAAAACAGCATTAAGGAAATCGGCTTTACAGACCCTATCGAAGTTACCGCTTTCGGACAGGACGAGGGCGAATACATGATTGTAAGCGGACACCGCCGCAGAAGCGCGGGTGTGAAATGCGGAATGGAAGCGTTTCCTTGTATCGTGAAGCCGTTTGAAAGTCAGCGCGAGGTTGAAAATTATGTTCTGCTTGCAAACAGTCAGAGAGACAGCGCAAAAGACCCGTTGCTTTTCTGTAAGAGATACAAAATGCACGAAGAATACTTGAAAGAAGCAGGGTTCAAAGGTAAAATGCGTGATGAAATCGCAAAGCGTTTGGGTATCAGCACACCACAGGCAGACCGTTACAACACCATGAACAAGATTATCTTGCCTGTATGGGATATGGTTCGTGATGAAATCGTCGGAATGTCAAGTGTATTGCCAATGGCAAGCCACAGCGAGGAAGAACAGGCAGAGATTTACAATATCATGCAGGAAGCCTTGAAAAAGGGCGTGACGCTTACCCGTGACACAGTAAAGATGATTGTTGAGAAGTACCGCGAGGGAAAGAAAACATGGGCTGAAATCGCTGATTTGCCAAGAGACAGCGGCTTGCCGCTTAACAGTTCAATCAATACCGAACCGAGCGAGACAAGAGAGCCTAAAGAGTATGACCGCAACGACGAGGTAAGACACGATTTTGACCCGATTGCCGCAGAAGCAGACAGAGCAGACGCAGACCGCGCCGCATGGGAAGCACAGCAGGCGGCAGAGCAGGGCGGCGACGACGTGGACGAGGACGGCGAAGAAAAGAGCGGAGAGCCTAAAGAGAAAAAGCCACCTTTGACCGACGAGGAAAAGCGCGAGAAAAGAGCAAAGGATATTCTGAAAGACCTTGAAAAGCTGAACACTTGTCTTTCCGACCTTTACACCTTTGAGAACAAAGAGGAAGCCGAGGAAGCCTTACGCAACATGGCAAGCACATTTACGGTTGTTGTTGATGAAATGTACAACATTTCAAGAGAATACGACCTTAACGAAGTGTTTGACACTACTCTTTCAGATATGAAAACAAAGGTTAAGGAGTACGAAGAATAGGCACAACAAAGGGGCGGGCGAAAGCCCGTCCTGTTTTATAGGGTTATATAAATAACACTTGACAACATATACACATAATGCTATAATAATATTATAGAAATAAGGAGTGAGCGGTTTATCCGTAATCACGGTGAGGACAAAATTATGGTTAAGAAATCTTTATGCGCTACTTTGATATTATCTACAATGCTTCTTTTTTCGGGGTGTTCTTCCCTAACTGGAAGCGCAGAACCCACGGAAACAGAAGTTGTGAACGCCGTTCCAAACGGCGCGGTTGTGGCAGAGACGGGAAGCAAAATTGAATTGACTGATATAACATTGACATTGCCCGACGGCTTGCGCTATGGAAAGCAGGAAACAGAGGACGGCACTTCCTATTATGTTTGGAAAACCGACGACGAATACAACTTACCGTCAAGCGTTGATATTGTCTTTTATATCTATGAGGGCAATGATAAGAAAACGCCCGACGCGAATTTAGAGGAAGCGGAAGCTCGAAGCAGTATTTCAAATTATATGCAAAGTTTTGTCGGGGAAGCTGATGAAGTCCGTACTGTTTTGGACGCAGGAATGACAAGTAATAAGGACTGGTACACACTTTGCTTTACAGGATATGGCGGCAGTACCAATGAGGTAACAAGTTATGGGACATATTGCTATCCGAAGTCTTATTACGGAGTATATATGTTACAGAAAGCCGTTGCTGATGATTACAGCAGGAACTATTACGGCTTTATATTTTCCAATGACGGGACAGGAGATATTTTGACGGAAAGCGAATACAATTCCCTTTTCAGTCAGATTAAAAATGGTTTTAAGGTAGATACTTTCTTTACCATGCCGCAAATGACTTATGACGCGGCTACGGACTATTCAAATGGTTACAGCTATGAACAGTTAAAAACACTGTTCAATGACACTACAAACTACTACTTTATCACAGGCGGCAGAGCCGCGGAAACAGAGACAGAGGAAGCAACGGAAACCACGGAAGAAACAGAAAGCGCGGAAGCTGTAAACCTTAGTCCTTTATATGATGTTGTCCGTGTTGTTGACGGTGACACAATCGTTGTTTCCATTGAAGATAAAGAAGTGAAAGTAAGACTTATCGGTGTTGATACACCCGAAAGCGTACATGAGGACGAGAGCAAGAATACAGCAGAGGGCAAGGAAGCGTCTGAATGGACGACAGACCTTTTGACAGGCACACAGGTTTATCTTGAATATGATGTTGAAACCGAAGATAAATACGGGCGCACCCTTGCTTATGTTTATCTTGATGACGGTAAGACAATGGTAAACCGCTTACTACTGGAAAATGGGCTTGCGCAGATTATGACCGTACAGCCGAACAGCAAGTATGCTGATGAATTTTATAATTTACAGGTTGCCGCCCGTGAAGCGGGTAAAGGCTTTTGGGGTACGGGCTTTTTTGAACAGACAGAGGAAGCGCAAAATTAGATGAATGGAAAGCGAGGAAATTTATTATGACAGATTATTTTTCTTTAAGAGTGAACTCTAAACTGAAAGAAGATTTTTACGATTATTGCAAGAGCAAAGGGTTTACGGCAGGAAAGGCGATTAAGTTGCTTGCCCGCCAATTTGCAAAGAGCGGGAAAATTCCTTTTTCGCTTGACGGGACACGCAACTATCCCGACGATAATCTTATCCGTATCAGTATTCACATGGACGCGGAGACAAGACAGCACTTTGCCGCCGCTTGTGAAGAATACGGGTTGCCTATGAGTATCGTTGTGCGCGGCTTTATGGACTATTGTGTTACTAATGACTGTTTCCCTTATGAGACAGGGGCAAAGAAGAAATAAGAGGGTTGTTATGGAAGATGAAAAGAAAAATAAAAATTCACACGCATGGGAACTGTTTGGAAGCATTATGGTAGGTGTTGTTGTTCTGTTTGTAGCGGGCTGTATAGTTTTCGCTGTTTATGATTTTTTCCGTGGCTTGTCGGACGTGAAGAAGCAGGGCGAAGAAGTTACTGTTTCTACTGTCAGTTTACGAAGTATCAATTATCAGAATGTTTTAGAGGGCAGTTTTACGTTGGGTTGCGGTAAGTTGGACGGGCAGGATTGCTATACTTGCTACCAAGTGCTTGACGACGGCGGCTTGAAGTTGATTAAGTTTAAAGCTGAACAGACTGTTATTTATGAAACTCTTACGTCGGGTGACGCTTACGCTGAAATAAGCGTTGACGGTTGGGGCTTTACAAAAGAAATTAAATTATATGTTCCGCAGGACACTATTCAGACAGAATATGATTTCGGAGTTGGGGATTGATGAAAATAAGAGCTTCTTAACGGCTGTTAAGGCGTTTTTTGTTTGCTTTGTGGTATGTTTTATCACTAAATGCGTATCGTGGCTTTATGGGGCTTTTATGAGGTTTTACGAGGGGTGCGGCTTTTTCGCCTTAATGATTTTCCCTTTTACCGCTTGAAAGGGCAGAGTACAGCGCATACATCTATCCCCCGCCAGTATTTTGTAAG
>ENA-OYYV01000134-OYYV01000134.1-human-gut-metagenome-genome-assembly--contig:-NODE-134-length-44811-cov-6.362231_pt1 | contig 44811 bp, 60 predicted proteins | sample MGYA00244069_ERZ653462 | MGnify/ENA primary metagenome ERZ653462 (study PRJEB26926, sample SAMN06165170) | human gut metagenome | biome: ENVO:00009003; feature: ENVO:2100002; material: ENVO:00002003...
CTCAAAATCTGCCGATAGCAATATCGTGTGGGTTCAAGTCCCACCTCCGGCACCAAGTGAAAAAGCCGATGTACTCTAAGAAAAGAGCATGTCGGCTTTTTTAATTTATCCCTCTCTTTATGTCTAGTTTTGATTTAGTACAACATTTGTACAACACTCGTTGCCTCGGTCAATTCTTTGATTATAATTAAAAAGTGACCCGACGAGGGGCCACCGTAATAATTATGTGTGGGGTATTAAATAATATGGGACGCAATTTCCGCGGCTTCTTCGTCCATTTTCTGGGTGACGTGGGTGTATGTATCAAGCGTAGTTTGAACGGAAGAGTGTCCTAATCGCTCCTGAACAATTTTATAATTGATGCCGCTTTCAATAAGAAACGTGGCATGTGTGTGCCGGAACGAGTGAAATGAGAACTCAGGAAGACCGGCGGCAATAAAAGCTTTCTTCGCGGCATGTGTGACGTTATCCGGACAAACCGGTGTCAAAATTTGAGAAGGGAATACAAGGTCACAATTTCTATTTTTTGGATATTGCATTTTTAATCGGAGAAAATAGGCGTGTTGATTGCGAAGCATTTCAGCAGTGCCTTGATCAATAGAGATACACCGAATGGAGCTGTCTGTTTTCGCGCCGTCTACCAGAGCGTATGAAGATCCCGGAAGCACAATGCATGTCTGGGTAACGCTGACAGTTGACCGGTCTAAATCAACATCCCGCCAGCGCAACCCCAATATTTCACTGCGTCGCATGCCGGTTGTCAGAGCGAAATGACATATCCGGCGGAGTTGTTCATTTTTAACATGCTCAAAAAATACCCTAATTTGCGATTTTGAGAGGGCTTTCGACTTTGAAGGGGTACGCTTAGGCCGACGGACGTAGTCAAGCGGATTTGACGGGATAACGCCATCCGATACCGCTTGTTTCAGTGCGGCCGACACTAATGTGTGTACATAACAAACCGTACGAGGGGACAAGCCTGAATCCAAAATCTCCTGCCAATAGACACGAAATAAAGCCGGACGCAAGTCTTCGAGAAGATGATAACCGAATGGAACACCGATAACATGACGCCGAAGAACTCCACGGTAAGAGAACCACGTATGCTCGGTTACCGTATTTTTTATACCATTCAGCCAAGCCTCCACCCATTCGGATAAGGTGACATGGTCGTCGAGATAGGGGAAGTCCTTAACTTTTGCGATGAATGAATTCCGCTTTTCAACAGCAATCTGTGGTGTTTTCCCATAAAAATATTTACGTTTCCCATTTATGGTAGCCGTAGTGCAATAAAATCCGTTTTTCCTTTTTTTCATAATAAAATCAGCCTCCTTTGGCAAATAGGCTGATTATGCTATAATTATAAAGTAATCAGCCCGTGGTGGGGTTGTTACAACTGCCACGAAAGAATCCCCATTCCTTCGTGGTTCCCGTCGTCATGTTCACAGCATGACGGCGGGATTTTTATATTGGATTAAAACTTTTGTTGTCTATTTTTGGGTCTGGGAAAGGTTGAGCGGAGTCCGTCTATATGCTCGTACAAATCAGGTTTTATTGGAGCCCACATTGGATCTAAAATAAAATCAATTCCTTCTCGTCTGGCAAATTTTGCAGCAGGGACAAAATCACTATCTCCGGAAATAAGGATAATTCGGCTAACTTGTTTTTTGAGCGCAAGGGATGTTATATCAATCCCTATCCTCATGTCTACGCCCTTTTGTTTTACATTCATAGAGAAGTCTTTTTCGGTCAGTTGATCCCATTTTATTTTATGCGAGCACAAAGATTTAATTTTATCATAGTCTATCGCCCATGTTATGTTTACATCGTCAACATGTCCAAGGCGCAGCGCGGTTTTTCTCACACGTTTTAATTCTTCGTGTAATTCTAAACGCCATGCGCTGTTGGGAGATTTGGCAAGATCTATTTGCTTTTGCAAAAACGGATGGAAAACCTTTTTTGATAGGGGCGGACAATCGTAAAAGAAAATTCTGTATAAATGATTTTTAGTTTTTCCTTTTGTGGAATAAAGATGGCGACGACAGTGATAATTAAGTAAATCAGCTAATTCTTTCGGATTCTTGCTACCAAAAATATACCTAGCTCTTTTTATAAAGAATGCTCCGTCTACCAGAATAGCAACATTTTCCATTTTATACTCCCTTTACAAATGAAAAATCCCTTGGGGTTGGCCATCTCCGGACAAATTGGAGAGGCTTACTGCCAAGGGATAGATACCTAAAACATACATCAAACTTTGATGTGTCATTATCATATTACATGGCAGCAAAGTTGTCAACAAAAATTTATATATTGTGTTTTACCAATTTATAAAGTGTACTGTTTTTAGAAGAGGACCCCCTTTTTTTCATGATAAAACCTCTTTTCTAACTAGTGAATTAAAACGGAATATCCTCGCTTCCCGCCGCGAATTGCTGTGCTGGATCAAGTTCCGACTGAATTTCCTTATATTCATCCTCCCATGAAGGCAGAAGCTTCAGACGGTAATATATTGATTCTTCACCGCAATAAGGGCAGTATCGTGCGTTTAGGGAGAGCGTTTCACTACATGAATAATTGGAGCATTTATTTTGTGTTTCAAGCCCACATATGATGCAGTAATCGTCATCTCCAATTTCTTCATTATCACATCTAAAACACTTTTGTGTCTTTCCGTTTTCCTGTTCCGGATAACTATGGTATTTCATATCAAGCGGTAATTCTCCTTCCAATGGATTTTCTAAAAAAGAAAAAATAGGTAAGTTTCTGTTATTCCAAATAAGTTTATCCGATCCACACACAGGGCAATATTTACTTTTTTCAATGGCGAATGTGTGGTGGCATTTCATACAATATCGACCGTGAATAAAATCGTGAAATTGATTGTTGAAATAAGATACGACTTTAGTGAATCGAGATAGCGGCGTAAAAGATTTAGCAATGTTGTTTCCAACTTCTGCGCATTGAACAGATACACCAAAAATTGATGTCGTATCGTGTATTTCTTTAATGTTCAAAATTTTTATAAGCATCGCCGGCCTAATAAATGCGCCCGCAAAAGCATCCGCACTTTTTTCTCTCCAGTCTTTTCGTGTTAATGTGGCGTAACGTGTAATAATTCCATTATCGGAACAGTAGTGGTGCCGTAATAGAATATGCCCCAATTCATGCGCCAAAGTAAACGGAATTCTGTTTGAGTAAGCCATATTATCATAAAAAACGATATATGATTTATCTGATTTATAGCAAAAAGCATCAACCTGCTTTTCTCTAAGTCCGTTGATGGTTTCTAAAAAATCACCGTTCTCTGAAGCTTCTGAATAGGAAACAAGCGGAATATGATAGTGCTTATAAACGTCAAAAATATTTATTGGAAATTTGTGAATGCCAAGTTTTTTAAATTCTTTATAGGCAACCACGATAGGGGGTAACTGAGCCTTTTTCTTTATCATTATTTCTTTTTCCTACTTAAAAAATACTCCGCCATGTTTTCCAAAGATTGCAGTTCTTCTTTCGAAAGTTCATCTTGAGCTCTAGTTAATATTCTTGAATATTTGTTTGGTTCTGACGATCGACCTAATAAATAATCCATATCAACGTTAAAGGTATCAGCAAATAATTCTAAAACTTCAAAACTAGGTTTTCTTCGGCCTTGTTCGTACATCCCTATGGAACTGGCGGACAAGCCTGTTTTTTCCGCCAATTCTTGCTGAGACAGGTCTCGCTCCAGTCTCAATTTTTTTATTATATCTTTAAATTCCACTGCCAACACAACTCCTTTCAAAATTATATTAACACGAAAAGTGTAATTTATCAACACTTTTCGTGTTGACAAAACTCTAAGATTGATATACACTTACAGTGTATAAGAAAGCGAGGTGAAAAAATGAACTCTATGGGATTGATTCTAAAAAAGCTAAGGGGAAACATTCCGCGAGAAGCGGTTGCAAACGCCGTTGGGATAAGCATATCCGCATTGGGTATGTATGAACAGGGAAGACGAATACCACGAGACGAAGTCAAAGTACGGCTTTCAAAATTCTACGGAGTACCGGTCGAAAAGATTTTTTTTACCAGAAATACACACTAAAAGTGTGATTATCAAATGGAGAGGTGTAGCAAAATGAACAGTCTAATGACGATTGAAAATGTACGAGGTTATCTAGATCCGGCAAACGGAACAGCCTATTTAAATGCCGAGGATGTAGCGAGAGGATTTGGATTTACAGAGAGCAAGAACGGAATTGAATACGTGCGGTGGAGAACAATTAACCAGTATCTTCGTGAGTTTGGGCTTTCGCAAGATGTTGCGAAAGATAATTTTCTTCCGGAAAACATGGTCTATCGTTTGGGATTTAAAGCAAGTAACGAGACAGCGCAAAAGTTTCAAGCCTTACTTGCCGATGAAGTCATTCCGGCAATCAGAAAGACCGGTGGATATATCTCCGGGGCGAAGGAAATGTCTGATGAGGAAATCATGGCAAAGGCTCTGCTGATTGGGAAACGTACTATCGAACAGCAGCAACTCCGCATTCAGAATCTGGAAGTCACAAACAGCGAACTTACGGTCTCCAACACCATCATGCGTCCGAAGGCAGATTACTTCGACGAGCTTGTCGACAGGAACCTATTGACCAACTTCCGCGAAACCGCCAAACAGCTTGGCATAGGGCAGAAAGCATTTGTCAATTTCCTTTTGGAGAAAAAATATGTTTATCGCGACAAAAAGGGAAAGCTGATGCCATATGCAGGCAAGGGTGATGGATTATTTGAAGTCAAGGAGTGTTATAACGAAAAAACCGCCTGGAGTGGTGTGCAGGTTCTTATCACGCCAAAGGGCAGAGAGGTGTTCCGGCTGCTATGCGGTGGGTTAAGCGCCTAGCAGTTTTACAACGACGGGAACATAGCATTTGTAACAACCACCACACGCAAAAAAAAATAAACGAAAGGAGAAATGAAAATGGAAAAAATGGGATTGACTTTGAAAGAAGCATCCGAAATCACGGGCATCGGATATCAACAGCTTCACTGCTGGGCGGAAGAGCGTCCGGACTTTCCCGCGTTCAAGATTGGGCGAAAGATGATCATTCCAACGCAGCAGCTGCGGGAGTATATGGGAAAGATGGCGGCCGCCCGTGAAGGCATGCCGGCGGGGTCGGCAATCCTGGCGGCAATTCGAGAAAGGCGGAGACAAAGAGCATGAGTAAACCACTCATTTTCACGGTGCTGTTGATGGCCACGGCGCTATTGGCGGGGTACACCGCTGAACCCGAGCCGCAGTTAATTTCGTACAAAGTGACCGTCCGGGACGGTGAAAGCGTCTGGGATGCCTGCGCGAAAGTCGCAAGCAGTAAAGATGACGTGCGGGAAGTGGTCTACAACACGTTGAAAGAAAACCGCATAAAAAATCCAGGCAACGTTCAACCGGGTACGGAATTGGTTATCAGAGTAAAGGAGATGAAATAAAGATGGCTTGTAGAGGAGATGTCGATACTGAAGATTTAGAACGGATAGTCTCTATCGCACGCAGCGGAGAAAATATACTCTGTGGATATTTTAAAGATTTCGAACGCAGCATGTCTAGTGGTCAGAAAGAAAAAGTGATTGCAGCTATGGATTTCTTTGAAACGTTAGCTAATCACTTAGAGACATTAACGGTCGCCGTTGAAGACATGAATTATAGAGAGGAGATGTATGAATGCGGAGAAGACTATTAACTATTTTATTCACATTGTTAGCGCCCTTCGCGGCGCATGCGGAATGGCTCATCGCAGAGTGCAGCGCTTATACACCGTATGACTGCGGTACCATCACCGCAACGGGCGAAACTGTCCATGTTGGTGGGATAGCTTGCAACTTCCTACCATTCGGTACAGTCGTCGTTATCGACGGCGTGGAATACATCGTAAACGACCGCTGCGGCATAGATAATTGTATCGATATTTTCATGGAAAGTTATGAGGACGCTATCGAATTTGGAAGACAGCACAAGGAGGTTTATATCAAAAGATGAATTATAAAAAGATCTATTCGCAAGCGATCAAAACACTCTTAAAAGGACAGCCGCTACCCATGCATATCGGCGAGGATGGCGGGAAAGACGGTTTGTTCATCAACAATTCTTGCTTATGTTTTCTGCCGAAGGACAAAAACATATTTGCTCTAAGAACATGGGCGCGCTTAGACAGTGTAGGTTATCTGCTTCCAAAAAGCGAGCTCAGCACCGTGTTCCCTACCGATACGATCATAAACAAAAAGACTAAAGCCTGTCTGCTAAAAACGGCAAACGGAGAGGACTATGCACATTTTATCTGCGAAACATTTCTCGAGTATTTTGACAAGGATGCCGAAATTAAAGTAAATCCGAAGGCTGAGATATCCCATTTTTACATCTACGAAAACGGAGAACTTGCTGGGATAATAGCACCGATACGGCAGAAAAAATGAAAGGTGGTGATGCAAATTGATTGTCGGCACATGTAAAAAACCGTCCGGCTGCTGGAACAGTCGAACGGCAAAAACAAAAATACTCTAAATTATTATAACACACGTAAAGGAGATAATAAAATGATCAGAATTGAAATCGACGTAACAGACGTAGCAGAACTGAAAGCACAGTTGAAAGGCCTCTTAAACGAACCTGTCAAAAACACAGTAACAGTCACACCGGAAAGCGTTACAGTTACCGCTCCGCAGGTTAAAGAAGTCAAGGCGCCTAAGGCAAAGAAAGCAGAGCCCGTAAAAGAAGAACCGCCGAAAGCGACAGCTGCAAATGAACTGACGGAAGACCAGAAGACTGAATTGCGTACGCTTTGCGCTGAGTATACGCATAAGGTTTCCGACGGCAAAGAACGAATCAAACAGTTCTTGAAAGATAAAGGACTCGCTAAAGTAACCGAACTCAAGCCTGCCGATTTGGCCGAATTTAAAGCGATGGTACAGATCTAATGGCGCATGCAATATTAAGCGCATCCGCCAGTTCACGATGGCTGCACTGCACGCCATCGGCGAGGTTGGAGCGGAAGTTTCCGGACGCGTCGAGTCCGTATGCGGAAGAGGGCACACTGGCACACGCTTACGCCGAACGCTTTCTGAATCTGTTTCTGAAGACCGGTAAGACTGCCGTTGTGGTAAACGACAACGCAGAAATGCAGGAGGCTGTGCAAGCTTACGTCAACATATGCGTCGAAAAGATCAATGAAGCAAGAACGGCTTCCCCGGACGCACAGATCAGAGTTGAACAGCGGCTGGACTTCTCCCGCTGGGTACCGGAAGGTTTTGGCACAGGCGATATGGTGATGGTGTCGGACAAGTACTTTGAAATCGTTGATCTCAAGTACGGCAAGGGTGTCCCGGTCTCCGCTGTCAACAACAGCCAGATGCGGCTGTACGCTCTTGGCATGTACGAAGCGTTCGGTTATCTGTACGGAGCCGATGAGGTCAGGATGACCATCGTACAACCTCGGCTTGACAGCGTTTCGACTGAAACCATCTCGGTTGATGACCTGCTTACGTGGGGCGAAGAAGTAAAAAAGAAGGCAAAAATTGCTTTTGCCGGTAGGGGCGAGTTCTGCGCAGGCAATCACTGCCGATTCTGTAAAGCAAGGAACACCTGCAGAGCGCACGCGGAATATGAACTAAAAAACGTGAAAGAAGATCTGCAGACGGCAGAGCTGGAAGACTTTGAAATTTCTGACATCCTGCTTCGTGCTAAAAACATCAAAACTTGGCTGGACGGTCTGGAAGCATATGCACTCGGGAAAGCGCTTGACGGCTACGACTGGCCCGGAATGAAGCTTGTGGAAGGCCGCAGCAACCGGAAGATCACAGATGACGTTATCGCAGCGAACAATCTTTTGAACGCTGGCTTTAGCGCCGAAGAAATCTACAAACCGCAAACACTACGGTCAATCACCGACTTAGAAAAGCTCTGCGGAAAGAAAATGTTCGGCGAGTTAATGTCGGAAGTGATTGAGAAACCACCAGGCAAACCGACGCTGGTCTCTGCAGATGACAAGCGGCAGGCATTAGAAATAGCAAACATTAAAAATGATTTTGACGAAAGTCTTTTATAAAGAATAGGAGAAAACACAATGAAAAGCATTAAATTTGTTACCGGTTTGGTTAGGTTATCATATGCGAACATCTGGGCGCCAAAAGAAGATTTAAGTGGCCGTATGCGTTATTCGGCGAGCCTGCTGATCAAGAAAAGCGATACGAAGACGATCTCACGTCTGAAAACGAAAATCAAAGAGCTTATTAACGACGAAGAAGCTAAGAAAATTCTCGGCACGCGCGGTAAAGATATCGACCTGCCGCTTCGTGACGGCGATACAGAACGTGAAGGCGATGACAACTACGCCGGGCACTATTTCCTGAATGCAAAAGCAACGGAAGACTATCCGCCGAAGATCCTCGGCCCGGACGGTGAAGAAACCTTTGATAAATCGGAAGTCTACAGCGGGTGCTACTGCCAAGCCGTTCTGTACCTGTTTGCATACAATCAAGGTGGCCACAGAGGCGTAGGAGTCAGCTTGAGCGGTCTGAAGAAGATTAAAGATGGTACACCGCTGTCCGGTGGAAGCGTATCTGCCGGTGACTTCGACGATGATCTCTTAGGCGCTGACGCTAAAAACGATGATAACGATGATAACGATGATATTTTTTAAGGAGTAGGAATTATGGCTACACTGGCAATCGATCTGGAGACGTACAGTGACAACGACATCAAGTACGGAGTCTATAAATATGTAGACTCGCCGAACTTCAAAATCTTGTTGCTCGGATACGGTTTCGATGACGAACCAGTGCGGGTAGTAGATCTTACCAGAGAGGAGATGCCTGTGCGAGTTGCACAGGCTCTTTTCGATAGTAACATCACGAAGACAGCGTTTAACGCAAACTTCGAAATTACCTGCTTCAAAAAGCTGTATCCGGAAATGCCTGCGGAGCAGTGGGAGTGCACGAGTGTACTTGCGCTGTACAACTCACTGCCGACAAAGCTTGCTGATGTTGCGGAGGTACTGCACCTCGGCGCGGATAAGCAGAAAGACACGCGGGGCAAGGCATTAATCAACTACTTCTCTAAGCCCTGCAAACCGACCAAAGCAAATGGCGGCAGAACAAGAAATTTACCGGAACACAACCCGGAGGCGTGGGCGCAATACATCGAGTATAACCGGCAGGACGTCGTTGTCGAAAAGGCCATACGGCAGAAACTATTATCTCTGAAACCGCCGGAAATGGAACATCAGTACTGGCTTATGGATCAAGAGATTAACAGCCGCGGTGCCCGGGTCAATGCAAAATTGGTCGAAAACGCTATCCGCATAAACAAAGAACACAAAGCAAAACTGCTGGCAAAAGCAAAGGAGCTTACCGGACTTGAAAATCCGAACAGCCCCCTGCAGCTTACAGCGTGGATAGAAGACCGGCTTGGTGAGACCGTCGAATCAATAGACAAAAAAGCGATTGCGGAACTCTTGAAAAAAGACATTCCGGACGATGTGCGTGTCATGCTCAAGTTGCGGCAGCTGCTCGGCAAAACATCAATCAAGAAGTACGAAGCAATGCAGAAAGCGATGACATCAGACGGCCGCGTGCACGGCATGTTCCAGTTCTACGGCGCGATGCGCACCGGGCGTTGGGCGGGACGTATTGTACAGCTGCACAATCTGCCGCGGAACAGTATGAATGCACAGGAGCTTGATACCGCCCGGGCTTTCGTCAAAAACGGCGATCTCGAGATGCTGGAACTCTGTTATGACAATGTACCGGATACCCTATCGCAGCTTGTCCGGACGGCAATTACCGCAAAGTCCGGCTGCCGTTTCATCGTTGATGACTTCTCCGCCATTGAGGCGCGTGTCATAGCGTGGCTTGCCGGGGAAAGGTGGCGGCAGGACGTCTTTGCCGAAGGCGGTGACATTTATTGCGCATCTGCTTCGGCAATGTTCGGCGTCCCCGTCGTCAAGCATGGCGAGAACGGGCACCTGCGGCAAAAAGGCAAGATTGCCGAACTGGCGCTTGGTTACGGTGGCTCCGTCGGCGCGTTAAAGCAGATGGGCGCTGATAAGATGGGGCTTTCCGATGACGAACTGCAAGACATTGTAACGAAATGGCGCGCTGCGTCACCAGCGATTACTAAGTTTTGGTGGGATGTAGACAGCGCGGCTAAAAAAGCAATCAAGACAGGCAGCACAGTCAAAATCAAACAGGGGCACCTTGCTTTCTGCCGAAAACAAGGTGCGCTGTTTATAGAGCTCCCGTCTGGCAGGCACTTAGTCTACATCAAGCCGGAAATCGGCGAAAACCGCTTTGGCGGGGAATCTATCTTATACCGCGGCATCGAACAAGGCAGCCGAAAATGGGGCAAACTGGAGACCTACGGCGGTAAGCTTGTAGAAAACATCGTGCAGGCCGTTGCCCGTGACTGCTTAGCTGCGGCTATGCTGCGGCTCACGGAAGCCGGATACAAAATTATCATGCACATCCACGACGAAGTCGTTATAGAGGCGCCGGACGGAGAAGGCAGCCTTGCCGAAGTTACAGAAATTATGTCAAAGAATGAGCCCTGGGAAACCGGGCTAATCAAGAACGCCGACGGCTTTGAAAGCCAATATTATATGAAAGATTAGGAGGTAATAGCTTGAAAACAATTAATATCCCCGTATGTAATATCTACGGAAAAGATCGAACGCAGATCATTAATCGTTATAAACAGGACAATGTGCCGAGCGAGTATGTAAGTGTTGTGAAGCTATCGCACGACGAATGCTACGGGGCTTTAGCAAAATACATAACGCTGTATGCTAAACATCACCCGGAGTTTCCGTGCATATGCCTTAATATTGCCGGATCTAAAAAGTACTACGTGCCTCGCGGTACAGCGTCTAAATTTTTAAATAAATTAAGGTTGAGCATCACCGCGTATGACGGTGACCGAGAAGTCCGTTTTATGTGCCGTACAAATCATCTCGGATCATTTTAGGAAAAAGGAGACTAAAAAATGAACAAAATACAGATGGAACAACAGATCAAAATCGCAAAAGAAGGAATTGAAGTACTTGATAAGTGGGCCGAAACGCTTGACGCTGAAGCACTGGAAGAAAAGCGAGAACAGATAGATAAAGCAAAAGCTTATTGTGAAGACTGCTTAGGTGCGTCGCAAACACTTATTGAAGCTATTGAAGCAACAGAACCAAAGAAAGAAGAAGCAAAGAAAGATGAACCGAAGAAAGAAGAAAAACCGAAGCGTAGACGAGCTCCGGCTAAGAAGAAAGAAGAACCTGTTGTCGAGTCTTGCCCGCCGGCTGCTGCGGCAGATGATTTAGATGACCTGTTCTGAGGCGGATTATGAGAATTATCAGTCAATACCGGAATAATCGGTTATTCGAAGTCGTGCGCGCGTTTTACAACAACGGAGAGTTAATCCCGGGTGCGCAGTATTGTGATCAGGAATGCCTGCAGGTACACACTGCCTGTGGGCACGCCTTTCACTGCCGCTGGCGCTTTCAGTGCAGCATACGCGGCCTCAGCGATGAGGGGTCCGCATATACTTGCCCAAAATGCGGAAAACGTTTGTGGAAAGGCACATATGACACTCCGTGGCTTGACTTGTCTGAATCCGGGCATAAACGTGTACTCGTACCGTATCGTATCGAGCTGGAAGCGAAAGAATACAAAAATTATCTGGACATCTGCGCGGAAGCATTGAATGTAGATATTGGGTCGCCGATTGACGTGTCCGTGCATACTGTCAAAAAATACACTCTGCGTTTTGATTTCAAAAGCCGGGAAGCGGTTTACACAGAACACGGCGCCCGTGGGCGCGCGGTACTTACGCGGACTTTATGGCCGCTGAACAGGATAGCAAGCGATAAAACGAAGTTTTGCATGAAAGATACTGTTTTTCACTACCTGAACGCGGAAAGCAATATTCATCATACAGAAAGGACCCTGATAAACAGCTTTTTCAAAGATGTTGTCAGATGTTTTAATCAAAAGCTGTCTGATACTGTCGGATATACTGTTAAATCCGCGTATATGCCGACCAGCTTGCAGGACGGCCACAGCGTTTTTGACTACTGCTTTTCAAACTTCGCATGGCGCCTGCGTTATCCGGACGCAAGAAACCTGACAACGGAAGAAATCAGGATGTGTCCATATGCAGATGACCCGGTAATGCGCTTGTTTGACGAACGAAAGCCGTATCTGCAGACTGTACGTGAGATTTATCGTTTCCCGGATATGCCGGGGCTGAATGCCCGTCTGGTCAAGTGCCCAATTAATTTTTTAAATATAATCCGGACAGCTTGGCCGATTTTACACGAGATAGACAACAAATACAAACTATTAGATGCACTTCTGCAGAAACGGTATGATATCGGTTTCTACCACAGCTTAGACAGTTATCTCCGATCCCTACGAATAATCAGGCATACCCGGGGCGAAGCGGCTGCGGTTAGGCTTGTGGAGCGCGAGAATGATTATATCGTACGAGATTGTGGGCATATGTGGGATCTCCTGACTCCACAGAACAAGCGCATTTTTATCAAAGCGAAAATCCGCAGCAGGGATATTCACGATTATCTTACGCGCTTAGCAGACAAGCAGCAGCACGCGAACGTTCGTATCAAGTACAAGTCTCTGCGAGATTTCCCGCTGACGGGCAAAGTTGGAGATCTAATCTTCAGCCTGCCGCCGGATACAGAACAATTAGCAAATTTAGGCCGCGCTATGCACAACTGTGTCGGCACTTACCGCGACTGTGTTCTGTCTGACAAAGTAAGGATTATTGCAGCTTTCAAAAACAGAAAGCCGGTTATCTGTATCGAGATCAGAAATGGCGCGGTAGCGCAGGCAAAACTGGTCAATAACCAGCCCGTCCGGGAGGACGCGGAACTCAACCGCGCGCTGCTGGCGTGGGCGAAGTCAAGGAAATTAACAATAGAAACAAATGATGTTCAGACAGAAAGAGGGGTGACCGGCGTTGCAGCTGCAGTATGATATTGAGTTCACGATAGCGACAGCGCCGCAGCGCTTCGCTAAAAAATGGAAACACACGAAAACGACATGGTCGCACCTGCTTGAAAGACTGTCTAAGCCGACTGTGACAGGTGAAACCGTCGCAGAGTACAAAGCGATGAAGAAGTCTGACAGAGACAATCGTAAAGATATCGGCGGCTTTGTCTGCGGCTATCTCAAGAACGGCCAGCGGCTCAAGCAGAACGTCGAGTACCGGCAGGTTGTTTGTCTCGACGCAGACAGTCCTGATGACGACTTTTTAACTGATCTGGATATCGGCATGGGCAACGTGGCGTGGGGGCTGTACACAACGCACAGCCACACCGCCGCTGCTCCGCGCTACCGCGTGCTTATCCCGCTTGACAAACCTGTAACGGCGGATGAATACAAAGCTATTGCAAGGCTTTTAGCAAAAGACATCAGCATTGAAGCAATGGACTCTACAACATATGAGCCCGAACGGCTGATGTACTGGCCGAGTACACCGCAGGACGGAGATTTTATCTTCAGATATAATGACGCACCGATTCTTAGTGCTGATGATGTTTTGACCAGGTACGAAGACTGGCACGACACCTCGCTGTGGCCGACTTCGAAAAAAGAGGCGAGTATCACACTGTCAACGGCGAAAAAGCAAGGAGACCCGCTGACTAAGCCGGGGCTTATCGGCGCGTTCTGCCGGGCACACACGATCGAAGACGCTGTAGAGACGTTCCTGTCCGATGAGTACACCACCTGTGCAGTAGAAGGGCGGTACACATACACTAAGGGCAGCACAAGCGCGGGGCTTGTCGTGTACGATGACAAGTTCGCTTATTCGCATCACTCGACAGACCCCGCCGGCGGCAAGCTTTGTAATGCTTTTGACCTCGTCAGGCTTCACAAGTTCGGAGCTCTTGACGCAGATGCGTCGGAAAGTACCCCACCGAACAAGCTGCCGTCTTATGTCGCAATGGTAAAACTGGCAGGGGAAGACGAAGCGACAAGACGCATAATAAGCGCCGAACAGGCGGAAGATATCAAGAAGAGTTTCAAAGAGTCCGGATTCAGTGCCAATGATGCCGACATGGACTGGATGAGTGAGCTGACAAGGGGGTCCGGAAAGAACGCACCGATACTTCCGGTAGCTGGGAATTTTATCGCTATTCTCGAAAACGATCCGCAGCTTAAGGGCACTTTCGGACTCGACTTGTTCTCTCGGAGGCTTATTGTCAAAAAGGATCTGCCGTGGCGGAAAAAAGGTATCGACAATATCTGGCGGGATACTGATGACGCCGGTCTGCGTAACTATTTAGCAAAATACTACGATCTGGCCGCGAGGCAGGTCATCGATGACGCATTAGTAGAAGTCATGTACAAGCACAAAACGCACCCGGTGCGAAACTATCTGAAAAACCTAAAATGGGATGGAGTCGAGCGTGCAGAAACGCTGTTTATTGACTTTTTAGGTGCCGAAGACTCGCAGTACGTAAAAGATGTCACGCGGACGTGGCTCAAGGCCGCCGTGGCACGTATAGAGCGCCCGGGAGTCAAATACGACTCATGCATAGTGCTTAGTGGTCCACAAGGCATAGGTAAAAGTACGATTCTAAGCCGGCTGGGCGGAAAATGGTTTAATGACAGCATCGTCAGTTTTCAAGGCAAGGAAGCGATGGAACAGCTGCAAGGAAGCTGGATTATTGAGTTGTCCGAAATGCAGGCATCTAAAAAAGCGGATAACGATATGATCAAGGCTTTTCTCTCCCGTCAGACAGACAAGTTCCGGGTGCCTTACGGGCGGCGTACAGAAGAGTACCCGCGGCAGTGCGTTTTTGCCGCTACTACGAATGACAGCATCTTTCTTAAAGACCGTACCGGCGGGCGCCGTTTCCTGCCTGTCTTCTGTGCAGGTGACGGCAAACGTCCGCTGTCTGATTTGACAGATGATTTCATCGATCAGGTATGGGCAGAGGTCAAGCAGCTATACGAAGCAGATCAAAATCTATACTTGTCGGCCGATTCTGCGAAGGTCGCAAGAGAGCTGCAGGAAGCGCACACAGAAGGCGGAGAGAAGCTCGGGCTGGTCTTAGAGTATCTGAAGATACCACTACCCGCAAATTGGGGTAATATGGATATTTACGACCGGCGGGACTACCTCAAGCACCACGGCGAAGAAGGTTATCCGGAAGGAACGGTGACAAGGAACCGTGTGTGCGCACTGGAAATTTGGTGCGAGGTTTTTGACGGAACAAGGCAAGGCTTCAGAAATGCCGACGCCCGCGAGATGAACGGTATTTTACAGCAGCTGAAAGGGTGGCAAGCCGCAAAATCTACGACGCGCATCGGTAATTTATACGGAACACAGAGATTTTTCAAACGCATAAAGGAGTCAAAAAATGTGTAAACAAAGTAGGAAAAAATGTAAACAGTTTTTGATATATCGAATTTTACTTGTAAACAGTTGTAAACGGTTGTAAACGGATTTTAGCACAGTTTGTTTACAGGTTTTAAATAGACAGGGAGCTGAAAAATGGGCATTTGTAAACGGTGTAAACAATTATTCTATATAGAGTTACAGAATAAGCAATTTATAGAGAATAGAAGCGCATATAAACTCTATAACTCTATAATCCGGAGAAGTCCACGCACGTGCGCGCGTGCGCGCGAGATAAAGATTTATATTCTTATTATATAGGCGAAAAAAGCCTTTGTATATTTATGAGGTAAAAATGAAAGAATATGCAATAGAAAAACATCTGGTACGAAAAGCGCAGGCTCGCGGCGGGGTGTGTCTTAAGTTTACGAGTCCCGGAACTGCAGGCGTGCCAGACAGGATTGTCATTCTTCCCGGCGGGAAGATCGGGTTCGCGGAGTTGAAAGCGCGGGGAAAGAAGCCAAGATTAGTGCAGAGAGCCGTTCTTAGAGTTCTGTACAGGCTGGGGTGCCGGGTGGCCGCGATCGACAATAAAAAATCAGCGGAAGGCTTTATCCGGAGGCTAGCACAATGAAGTACGTACCGCACAAGTATCAAGAAGCTGTGATTGAACAAATCTTGAAAAATCAAGGTACGGGCGTTTATCTCGGAATGGGCCTCGGCAAAACTTCGACGACGTTATCGGCTATCTTTCAAGCAATGTTTGATGAGCTGTCAATAAGCAAAGTTCTGATTGTAGCGCCAAAGAAAGTAGCTGAAGCTACATGGCAGGACGAAGCGGCGAAGTGGGATTGTTTTAAAAACCTGACATTCTCAACAGTTTTAGGGACGCAGGCACAGAGAATACAAGCACTGGCAAGAAAAGCAGATGCCTACATCATTAACCGCGAGAATGTCGTTTGGCTGCTTGAACACATGAAATATAAACCCGATTTCGACATGCTTGTTATCGACGAGAGTACAAGTTTCAAAGACGCAAGCACGAAACGGTGGAAAGCGCTGCGAAAGGTCAGGGCATGCTTCAAAAAAATTGTTTTGCTGACAGGCACACCGAGGCCAAACGGATTGATGGATCTGTGGGCGCAGCTGTACCTGCTTGACGGCGGTAAACGTCTTGGCCGGACGTTGACAGAATACCGGAACAATTATTTTGTACCGGATAAGCAGAATGGCCCGGTGGTTTACAGTTACAGGATACGAAGTTCCAACGCTGAAAAAGAAATCTATGACAAGATATCAGACATCTGTATCAGTTTGAAAGCTGAAGACTATCGTCTGATGCCGGATAAACTCCCGCCGGTTACGGTTCCCGTGGTACTTGATGAAAAATCACAGAAAGCATACCGGGAACTTGAGCGTGAGTACGTCACAGAGCTGCAAGGCGAAGAGATAACGGCCTTATCGGCAGCAGCGGTCAGTAATAAACTGCTGCAGCTGGCAAACGGAGCTGTGTATGACGGCGATAAAAAAGTTATACCGGTTCATGACGCGAAAATCACAGCGCTAAAAGAGATTGTAGAAGCAAATGACGGAAATCCAATTTTAGTCTTTTACAATTTCAAGCACGATAAAGACCGGATCAAAGAGGCATTCCCGGATGCGCGAGAATTGCAAAATTCGGGCGATATAAGGGATTGGAACGCAGGAAAGGTAAAACTACTCATAGCGCACCCGGCAAGCGCGGGATACGGCCTAAACTTGCAAGCAGGCGGACATATCATTGTGTGGTTTGGGCTGACGTGGAGCTTAGAACAGTATCAGCAGGCAAACGCAAGACTTGAACGACAAGGACAGAAAGAGCCGGTTATCATACATCACTTAGTCGCGAAAGGTACAGTAGATGAGCTGGTTATGCAAGCACTGAAACGAAAAGAAAATGGGCAGGAAGCCATGATGAACGCGGTTAAATTATTAGTCGAAAAGGATGGTGGAAAATGATTGATATGGTGAACAGGCCGGCACATTACAATAAGGGTCGGGTAGAATGCATTGACGCAATCGAGGTAGCGACAAGCGATTTAAGCGGTATCGAAGCTGTGTGTACGGCGAATGCAATTAAGTATCTGTGGCGTTGGAAGCAGAAGAACGGAACAGAAGACTTGAGGAAAGCGCGGTGGTATATCGAGCATCTGATAGAAAGGACTGACGAGAAATGACAGAGATTTTGATTTTCGTAATCGGCGCGTGGATTGGTTCTATCGTCGGTGTCGTAACTGTAGCATTGTGCGTAGCGGCAGGCAGGAGGAGAAATGACGGTTAAAGAGTTTTTGCGGTCAGTCCGAGAGCAGGACAGATTGTTACGTGCGTATGAACAGGAATTAGAAGATTTAAGGCGCAGAGCGTATAACATCTCAAGTCCGAAACTCGGCGATAAAATACAATCGAACCACTTAGCTACTCTTGATGAGATCGTTGATAAGTTGGATTCGCAGATTGAAAAAGTGAATGCGGCGTGGGATGAACTGATTGACAAGAGAGATCAGGCTAAAGCATTGATTGATAGCGTGGATGACGAGAGCGCCCGATGCGTACTGTATCGGTATTACATATTAATTCAGACGTGGGAGCAGATAGCCGTGGATATGAATTATACAATTCGAAGGATTTATCAGCTGCACGGTCAAGCTTTGAAAAATTTAGAGGAGGATTTCACTAAATTTCATTATATTTCACTATAAGACGTGTTATTATGATACTGTGAAAATATCGCGAGATACTTTCCTCCTCAATTTTAGAAAAGCACATGCCACTCCCCGGTGTGTGCTTTTCGTTTGTCCGAAGAATGGGGGTGGTGGTGTGACACCGAGACAGGAGAAATTCTGCGTTGAGTACTTGATTGATCTGAACGCAACGCAGGCAGCTATACGAGCTGGATACAGCAAAAGAACGGCTGAAGCATTGGCAAGTAGATTGTTAAGGAATGTTAATATTCGAGGCCGTATTAAAGAATTGCAGGACAAAGTCTTTGAAGACGGCATGATGTCTGCAGCAGAAGCGTTGTGGAGGCTGTCTAAAGCAGGCAGAGGGGAACTTAAAGAAGAAGTAGTCGTTACTGAAGGTATCGGCGATGGGTTCAGCGAAGCAAAGATAATAAAAAAACAAATTTCTGCAAGAGACCAGATAAAAGCACTTGAATTAATGGGTAAACGCCACGACCTGTTCAGTTCTGACACGAAGATTGAAATGGTACCCGTGATCATCACCGGAGAGCGTGAAATCCATGAGTAATGCCAATAGGATATATCTTCCGGATGTTATCGGCGGCGGTTACAGGGACTTCTGGGATTTCAAAGGCAGGTACCGGGTAGTTAAAGGCAGCCGTGCAAGTAAGAAATCAGTTACCACCGCGTTATGGTTTATTTATAACTTAATGAAGTATCACGAAGCGAATCTACTGGTGGTACGGAAAACTTTCAGAACACTAAAAGACAGCTGTTATACGCAGCTTAAATGGGCAATACACCGCTTAGGGGTGGACGATTATTTTATTTGCAGGGAAAGCCCTCTTGAAATCACCTACAAACCGACAGGGCAGAAGATATTTTTCCGAGGACTGGATGATCCGCTGAAAGTCACCTCTATCACAGTTGACGTCGGTGTGCTTTGCTGGCTGTGGATAGAGGAAGCGTATGAAATTACGTCAGAGGCGGCATTCGATACGCTGGATGAATCTATACGAGGCGAAGTGCCGGAAGGACTGTTTAAGCAGGCAACGTTGACTTTTAACCCGTGGAACGAAAAACACTGGCTCAAAAAGAGGTTTTTTGATAAGGCGGATAATGATGTTCTTGCAAAGACAACGAACTACCAATGTAATGAATTTCTTGATGATTCTGACCGCAGTATGTTTGAACGCATGCGGCTGAACAATCCGAGACGATATCAGGTAGCAGGACTTGGCGATTGGGGTATCGTTGAGGGACTGGTATATGAAAACTGGGAAGAGAGGGCGTTTGATGCTGCAGAAATTACAAGAAGAGAAAGTGTGCAATCTGCGTTTGGTCTTGACTTCGGGTATACAAATGACCCGTCCGCGCTCTTCTGCGGGCTGGTAGATACGAAAGCACGGGAGATTTATGTATTTGACGAAATGTATAAAAAAGGCCTGACCAATGAAATGATTTATCGAGAAATAAGCCGGATGGGGTATAGCAAGGAAAATATTACGGCAGACAGCGCGGAACCTAAGTCAATCGCACAGCTCCGTGCATTGGGGCTGACTCGTATTCATGCTGCGAAAAAAGGCAGAGACAGCATACTGAACGGTATACAGCTGATACAGGATTATAAAATTGTTATTCATCCGCGCTGTGTTAATTTCCTCACGGAGATAGGTAATTACACGTGGGATAAGGATAAATTTGATAATCAGGTGAATAAACCGATTGACAATTTTAATCATCTACTCGATGCCATGAGGTATGCCATGGAGCGGTTTGGACGAAAAGGCAGCGGTATTCAATTTTTAACATAGGTGGTGGACGATGGATCTTAGCTTAAATGCATTGTGGAATAATATCATACGCCGTGGGAGCGGCAGCGGGCTAACAGAAATAGAGTTTCTGGAACTGGAACTTCAAGCATGGATTGATTCAGGGAAACGAAATCAAATGATTGTCGGCAAGCGGTACTTTGATGGAGACCATGATATTTTAAATAAACAAAGACAGGCTGTAGATGCGAACGGCAATACTCGGACAGTTAATGGTTTGCCGAATAATCGGATTGTGGATAACCGCTATGCGGAACTGGTAGATCAAAAAGTAAGCTATCTATTATCTAAACCGCTGGAAGTACGGACGGATAATGAAGGATATGGTAAACAGTTAGACACCATATTTAATCAAACATTCCGCCGCCGATTGAAGAATCTGGGAACGGACGTACTGAACTGCGGGATGGGGTACTTGCATCCGTACATCTCAAATGGCGAGCTTCAGTTCAAGAGGTTCGCTCCGGAACAGATTCTCCCGTTTTGGGTAGATGAAGAACATGAAATACTGGACTCATTTCTGCGGATCTATTCTGTCTTTACTTATGAGGGCACGCAGCCGAAAATCATATGGAAAGTAGAACACTATACGACTGGGGGTATACGTCGATACATTTACACGGACAGTAAAAAGCTTATTCCCGATGTAGAGCAGACAGACGCCGACTACCTCACGGTGAACGGGGAGCCATTTAATTGGGACAGGGTGCCGCTGATTGCGTTCAAGTACAATAATCGGGAAATTCCGTTGATAAGCCGTGTGAAGTGTTTACAGGACGCACTGAATGAACTCTTGAGCAATTACAGTGATAACATGGCGGAAGACATTCGCAGCACCATTCTGATTCTGGAGGGATATGAAGGCGAGGATTTATCGGAATTCCGCCGGAACTTAATTGCTTACGGTGTAATCAAGGTAGGAACGGAAGACAGAAAAGGCGATGTGCGGACGCTTAGCATTGAAGTCAACGCGGACAACTATGACTTGATTATCAGATTGCTAAAGAAGGCGATTATTGAAAACGGCCATGGTTTTGATGCCAAAGATGACCGGATGTCAAACAACCCCAATCAGATGAATATCCGCTCTATTTACAGCGACATAGACTTAGATGCTAATAATATGGAAATGGAATTCCAAGCAAGTCTAGAGCAGCTGATGTGGTTTGTGAATACATTCTTGCGTATTAGCGGCGCGAATCCTGATAAAAATAAGGTAGAATTCATCTTTAACAGGGATACGCCCGTCAATGAATCGGAAGTGATTCAAAACTGCAAAAACTCTGTCGGGATCATCAGTAAGGAAACCATTGTAGCAAATCATCCGTGGACGAAAGATACGGCGGAAGAACTGGCACGGCTTGAAAAAGAAAATGCGGAATCTCTCATGCCTGATTATGCGGCAAATGAGCCTAACGGTGCTGAAGAATGAACTACTGGGAAAAGCGTTTTGAAAGGCTGAAACGGCAGCAGATGGGGAAAGCAGAAACCGTCACGGCTGCTATGCGCAGGGAATACATGAAAGCCCTGACGGCATTGCGAAAGGAAGCGTTGGACTGGTATTATCGGTACGCGAAAGAAAATGAAATATCTCTGGCTGATGCGAAAAGGGAACTCGATGCACGGGAGTTAAAAGCATTTCAACTGACATTAAAAGAATATATCAAACTGGCCAAGAAGAAAGACCTTCCACAAAAATATATCAAAATGTTGGATAAAGCTTCTATTCGCGCACGGTTGGACAGGAGCCAGGAATTATATATTAAGACATCGCGGTATGTTGAAGAACTGGCAAAATCGCAAAATCTAAGCATGCGTAGTTTGCTTTCTGAAGTATATGAAGACAGCGTTTACAAAACGGCGTATGAAGTGCAAAAATTGAAAGGCAAGTTTTCCACATTTAAGGAAGTAGCAAAGCAGGATATAGAAACTGCAGTATCCAAGCCGTGGGCAAGCGACGGTAAAGACTTTTCACAGCGGATATGGGAGAATAAAACGCAGCTCATGAATACCCTGCAGACAGAAATGACACGGTCTTTTATGATTGGTGAAGGCGTGGCACCGTTAATTAATCGGATACAAAAACGATTTAATGTATCGTTCAGCAATGCCCGTCGTTTGGTGGAAACGGAAACGGCCTATGTGCAGGAAAAGGCAATGCTTGATACTTACGATACATTGGACGTGGAACAATATCAGATACTGGCTGTACTGGATTTGAAGACATCGGACATCTGCCGGCACTTGGATAAAAAGGTGTTTGACCGAAAAGACGCCAAGCCAGGGATTACCATGCCGCCGTTCCACTGCTACTGCCGCTCTACGACGGTTCCGTATATTGAAGGCGTAACAGATGCTACAGAAGCAACGAGGGCGGCACGTGACCTATCAACAGGGAAGACGGTATTTGTTGAAGGTGATTTGCATTATGAGGAATGGTATAATAAATACGTAAAGAATACCGATACCGGGGCATTGACCGGGTTAAAAACCAGTAACGGAATTACTATTGCCAAGCTGTCTAAACACCAACAGGAAAGGGCAGATGTCCGCAAGCTCGATTTAGATGGTATTAGAGATGCATTGATAAATCCACTGCATATTGGAGAGGTCGTAGTAAAAGAAAATGGAAACTCGCAGAGATTTATCGGTGAAGCTACAACTGTGAATATAAATCCTGACACGGGGGTTATTATTACATCGTGGCCGACGGGTAAATCTCGCCTGAGGAAATATAAGAAAGGGAAATAAAATGATTCTACAGTATGAGTTTACTGAAAAAGAAAAAATATTCTTAAGGAAAATGCATTTCAGTTTTTCTGATGAGATGGAAGATGAGAAAGCCGCGGATTTAGTGGATGCTATTGCTGATAATATACAGGGGTTAAATGAAGATGACAGAAATATTGCCGAAGATATCATCACTAAAATCACTACTCATCCGGATTGGTAGAGAATAAAAATAACATACGTTTTCAAAAGCACTCTTAACGGGTGCTTTTATATTGCCTTTTCCGTACTGCAGGCGAAAAAGAACAGGTATTTCCGGTGTGGGGGATAAACCACGATAAAAAGTCGAAAGGAGATCATTATGACAAAAGAAGAGTTAAAGGCGTTGGGGCTGACTGATGAACAGGTTGCGAAGATTTCGGAGGATTACGGTAAAAATTATGTGGCTAAGTCACAGTTCAACGAAAAGAACGAAGCCCTGAAGAATGCCGAAAAAGAGAAAGGGGAATTATCAAAACAGATTGAGGGTTTAAAAAAGAACAATGACAGTAATGCGGACCTTAAGAAACAGATTGAGGCTATGCAGGTGGCTGCCAAGACTATGGAAACAGAACATGCTACGCAGCTTGCGCAGATGAAACTGGATGCGGCGGTCGAACGTTCTCTGACTGCGGCAAAGGCAAAGAACATTAAGGCTGCTCGCGCTCTGCTGGACTTGAAAGACGCAAAGCTGGACGAAAAAGGGGAAGTCGTTGGACTTTCCGACAAAATTAAAGAGCTGCAGAAATCAGACGCGTATCTGTTTGATGCCGTGGATAAACAGAAAAAAGAAGTGGATGGCATCCATCCCGGATCAGGTTCCGACGGCGGCGATGCGGCAAAACTGACTGTGCAGCAGCAATTTGAACAGGCATTAGGTATTTAATGAAAAAAGGAGAATTAAACAATGGCAATTAATACACTTGAATATGCAAAGAATTTCCAGCAGAGTCTGGATAAGCAAATGTTGGTAGGTGCGACTTCCGGATGGATGGAAGCTAATGCACAGAATGTAAAATACAACGGCGGGGATACGGTGAAAATGCCGGAAATCTCCATTGGCGGGCTTGCTAAGTACGACCGTGACAACGGGTTCAATCAGGGTGCTGTAACTCTGAAATACGCAGACTACAAATTAACACAGGATCGCGGGCGCACGTTTATGCTTGACGCTATGGACGTGGACGAATCCAATTTTGTGGCATCTGCCGGAAATGTTATGGGTGAGTTCCAGCGTACACAGGTTATCCCGGAAGTGGATGCGTTCCGCTACTCTAAGATCGCGGCTTTGGCAAAGGGCGCATCTCATGAAACGGCAACTTTCACGCCGGATAAAACGAACGTTCTGGAAAAGCTGGATGATGAAATCGCAAAAGTGCAGGACATTATTGGAGAAGGGAAACCTCTTGTTATCATCATGGCTACTCCGATCCGTACTATCCTGAATAACGCAAAAGACATTACTAAGTACTTGGATACGGCGGACTTTAAAGCCGGTGAAATTACCACTAAGGTAAAAACCTACAATGAGATTCCGATTTTGTCCGTTCCTTCTGCCCGCATGAAGACGGCGTATGTATTCAATGACGGCAAAACGGCTGGGCAGGAAAAAGGCGGATTTAAGCCGGATACTGCTGCAAAAGGAATTAACTGGATTATCATTGCCCGCCGTGCACCGATTGCGGTTTCCAAGACGGACAAGATCCGCATCTTCGAACCGAACGTGAATCAGAAGGCCGATGCGTGGAAGTTGGATTATCGCAAATTCCATGATCTCTGGATTCCGACAAACAAGCTGGCTGGTGTATGGGTTAATACCGGGGCGTAAGGAGGTAAATCATGGAAAGATTAACCAGATTGAATGAGGTGCAGTATGCAGAAAGTGATTTCCAGAAAGAGAAACTACTCAAAGAGGGATTCGTTCTTGATGAGGACTATGGCGATGATAATGATGCTGTTGCACTGGATAAGATGACCAAGCAGCAGCTCATTGATTATGCGGAAGCTAACGGGATTGATATTTCCGGTGCGGATACAAAAGCTGATATCATTTCTCTTCTCAAGGAGTAATTCTTATGATTGCCGACGTAAAAATCCTCATTAAAGGTGCGACAGGGTATGGCGTTAAAGATTCTGATATGGCATTGCTGGAATACATTTATCAGGGGGAAGTACAGCACGTTTTGAACAGCTGCAATTTGAAAGAAATCCCTGATGAGCTGCAGCACACTGTAGATGAAATGACAGCAGGCAGGTTCATGCAGATGAGCAAAGCGGCTATTTTAAGTGCTGATGAGCTTGATGTCGTAAAATCCATAAAAGAGGGAGATACGACGGTAGAGCTCGGTGGTACTTCGGCAGAACAGAGGCTGGATGCGCTGATTGCGTTATGGACAAAGGAGCGTGATTTGGGATGCTTCCGAAGGCTGCGTTGGTAAGATCAAGAAAAGCCATTGAAAGCCTGTATGCGGATACATGCAGAATTATTACAGAAAAGGATACTGTAGACCCGGATACGGGAATTGTAAAAACGGTAAGGGTGACATCTGCGGAGTACCCTTGCCGTATTTCTTACAAGAATTTACCCGCGACCGGCGGTGATGGCATTCCTGTTATAACACAGTCCGTTACTTTGTTCTTGTCTCCTGAAATTGATGTACCTGCAGGAGCCGATGTTGACGTGGTACGGCAAGGACGGCATCTGCATTTTAAGTCTGCAGGTGTATCTGCCGTCTATGATAATCATCAGGAAATCAGTCTGGAGCATCGGAAGGTGCACGATGGCTAATGTAACTATAGATTTCAGCGGATTTGAGAAACTGCAGAAACGAATTGCTGAATTGAATAGTTCCGCAATGGAAGAAGCCAAACGGCAAAGCATGAAAGAGATGGCAGCCGTATACCTTGCCGAAGCGAAAAGGGCTACTCCGACGAGAGGTATTGAAGTTAGACAGGTTAGTGAGAAAGAATATGAAAATAGCAGCATTGCTGAATATTCTAAAGTAAAAGATTTTAACAAACATGGAAAACTCAACAGTAGCGATGCGAAAGTTGCGTACAAGCACAAAGGGGAACGTAAATTCAAAATACTCCACAATTCTGAACATATGAAACGTTCGTGGAATGCCGGAGCTGTTGAGCAGAATGGCAGGGAATATAAGGTTAAAGTATTCAATACAGCATCTTACGCTTCTTATGTCAATGATGGCCACAGGCAACAGCCGGGAAGGTATGTTCCTATTCTTGGTAAACGATTGGTGGAAAACTGGGTAGACGGATTGAACATGGCAGAAAAAGCGGAGAAGGAAACGGAACGGCAATCTAAAAATATTTTGCGCCGAAATATAAACCGGGTGTTATTGAGGTACAGCACATGACAATAATTAATGAGGTAATCAAAGGCATCTCATCAAAACTGCATAAGCTGACTAAATATCCCGTGTATGTAGACGTAAAAAAGAATCATGTCGTATTTCCGTGCTTTTATCTGAAGCAACTGGATCAGTCACAGGAGCTGTCTGTTGGTAACCGTTACTGGCAGGAACATAGCTTTGATATCTGGTTCATGCCGAATGCGGCCGATGAAGTTTCAGATGTCCGGGAAGAAATCCACAAGATGGCGGAAGCGTTCTTTGTAGAGCTGGAGTATATTACTCTTTCCGATGGCTCTGTCATTCGAGGAACGGACATGCATTACCGCACAACTGACGGCGCACTCCATTTCTTTGTTTCTTATAATTTGTTTATTTTAAAAGAGCGGGAAAAAGCAGAAAAAATGCAGAGTTTAAAAGCGGAAGGAGCCATAAAAAATGGCAGCTAAAAAAGAAGAACAGACAGAGTCCGAGGAGCGTTTCAACGGCGTAACGATTGTTAAATCAGCTAAGTATAAACGCTATGCGGACATTTTGACGCATTTACTTAACGAAGGCGAACAGTATACGCATTCTCAGATTGATGAATTGCTGAAAGATGCGTTAAATCAGCCGGTCAAACAGGATATTAACTAAAGGAGGTAACTTATGGCATTAGGTGGCGGTACCTGGCTTTTTCAGAATAAGAAATTGCCCGGTACATATATCAATTTCATTTCAAAAGACCGTCCGGTGACGGATATTGCCGACCGCGGTTATGCGGCGATGGCGCTTGATCTGGATTGGGGTATAAGCGGAGCTGTTTTCCGCGTGGAAGCGGAAGATTTCCAGAAAAACTGTCAGAAGATTTTCGGCTATGATTATGGCCATGATAAAATGAAGCCTTTGCGCGATTTGTTTATCAATCTGAAGACAGGATATTTCTACCGTCTGAACAGCGGCGGCGAGAAAGCAAAGAATACACTGGCAACGGCAAAATATGCAGGAATCAGAGGGAATAGTTTATCTACTGCGGTACAGAGTGATCCGGATAACAGCGGAAAGTTCATCGTGTACACTTATCTCACGACAGACGGGATGCTGAAAACGGTAGATAAACAGTCAAACGTCAGCAAGGGCGCAGATCTGCAGGACAATGATTTTGTCGTATTTAGTAAAACTGCTACACTTACTGCAAAAGCAGCGGAATCGCTGACAGGGGGCACGAACGGAACAGCGGTTACTGTTTCCGAATATCAGTCTTTTATCGAGCATATAGAGCCGTATTATTTTAATATTTTAGGATATGCGGGCTCTGATGAGACAGTACAGTCTTTGCTGATTAATTTCACAAAGCGCTGCCGTGAAAACACGGGCTCAAAATTCCAGCTTGTTATTTACGGCAAGACCAAGGTTAATTATCCCGGCGTTATTTCTATTAAGAATAATGTGACAGATACGGGCGCTGAAAAAGGATCCTTAGTATACTGGCTCACTGGGAAAGAAGCGGCATGTGCAATTAATGCAAGCTGCACGAACGCAATCTATGACGGAGAATATACGGTCAATACCAACTTCAAGCAGTATGAGCTTGAACAAGCGGTCAGCGATGGCATGTTCATGTTCCATAATGTCTCCGATTCGGTATCCGGCAATGTATTAGGCGATACCCGTGTTCTGACGGATATTAATACTTTCACGGAAGTAACCAAAGCAATGAATAAAGATTTTACGCTGAATCAGGTAATCCGCGTGCTGGATAATGCGGCAATTGACATTGCCCGACTGTTTAATCGGATTTATCTCGGAAAAGTGCAGAATGATGCGGACGGGCGAATTTCTTTGTGGAAAGACGGCATAGCGCTGTTTGAAGAATACCAGCGTGTCAGGGCAATTCAGAACTTTGTAGATGATGACTTGCCGGTACCCACGCAGGGCGAAGAGAAAACCGCCGTTTTGTGGACGTTTGAAATCCAGCCGACGGCATGTATGGAAAAATTATATTGTACCGTGGTGGTAGCATAAGAAAGGAGATAGCTCATGGCAGATGAAATCAGCGCAATCCGTACGATGCTGGCCAAGGATGTCATTTCAGCAAAGCTGGCCAGTGCCTATGTAACGGTAGATGGAAACAGGTATCTGTTATTTCAGGCAAAGAGCCTTGAAGCAACTATCGAAAAAGAGAAAGAAGAAGTTGCCATTCTGGGACGCCTGATGAAGGGAAATAAATCTGTGTCCGCTAAAGGCAGCGGTACACTGACAATTTACAAGAATACTTCGCTCTTTGAAAATATGATGCTGAAATACGTCAATCAGGGAGTGGATACTTACTTTGATCTGCAGGTCGTCAATAATGACCCGACCAGCGAAGCAGGAAAACATACTGTGATTCTGACCGGTTGCAATATCGACAAGGGTACTGTTGCTGGGTTCGATGCAGAAGGTAAGTGGCTTGAAGATGAGATTTCATTCACTTTTGAGGGAATCAAAGTGCCTGAAAAATTCAAAGAACTTGATGGAATGAAAGCGTAGTGGCGGCGGGGATATCCCCGCCTATTCTTTTGTGAAAGGAACCCCAAATGGCTGAAAAAACATTAAAAGCATTTTTTAAAGAAAACGTTATAAAAAAAGCACCGGTACAATATGCCGCATCAAAGCGAATGGTCGGTGAAGATGGGAAACCCGTGCCGTGGGAAATCCGCGTACTGACTAATGAAGAAATGGACAGTCTGCGTGATGCCTGCACGAAACGAATTCCGGTCAAAGGAACTAAGGACTGGAAGATGGAATTTGATCAGGATAAATTCATGATCGAAATGACACTGAAATCTGTCGTATTCCCCAATCTGAACGACGCAGAACTGCAGGGGAACTGGGACGCAATTGGGGCGGAAGAATTACTTAAAGCAATGCTGACACCGGGCGAACTGGCAGACCTGTATTCTGCCGTATCACAGGCGTCTGACTTTGAGGCAGGCATGGGCGATAAGATCAAGACGGTAAAAAACTCTTAAAGGCAAAGGATCTGGATGCACATGTGGCCTATTTTGCGCTTATTAAGCTGCATAGGCTGCCGCACGAGATTTTTACTTTGCCGGAACACGAATTGGCTATGATTTATGCTTTTGTTGATGAATACATCAAATCAGAGAAAAAGCAGGCGTCCAAATTGAAACGCAAATAGAAAGGTGGCAATAGATGGCAACACTGCAGAACTACATCAGTCTTCGGGATGGTGTCAGTCCGATGCTTGAAAAAATGAGCCGTGCAGCTCACATTGTATCAAATAAATTAAACCTCGCCAGCGGAAGCGCCCGGAACGCCGGAGATTCTTTCGGTTATGCTGCTGAAAAAGCGGGGCTGTTTAAGAGCATCCTTGCCGGCAACATTGTCGGAAATGTCATTATGCGAGGGCTGGACAGTATTGCAGGTTCTATTTCAGGAGCTGTAGCATTGGCTGATGAATACACAAGCTTGAATGCCAGGCTGGCACTGGTAGCCGGTTCACAGTCCAACGTGGCCGCACTGAATGATATGATTTACGAATCCGCGCAACGAGCACGTGGCGGGTATATGGATATGGCAAAAGCCGTGGCCAGCCTGTCAGTCAATGCCCGAGATGCTTTTCCGGACCCGCGGAAAACAGTGCAGTTTATGGAAGGTATGCAAAAGCTGTTTGTTATCGGAGGCGCATCTAAAGAGAATCAGCAGTTCGCCATGCTGCAGCTGCAGCAATCATTAGCCAGCGGCCGTCTGCAGGGCGATGAATTCAGGTCTATCACTGAAAACGCACCAATTTTGCAGGATATGATTGCTAAGACAATGAAGGTCTCCCGCGGCGAGTTGAAACAACTGTCTGCACAGGGGGAAATCACGGCAGATATCATCAAGCGGGCTATATTTGAAAATATGGATGAAATTAATGATAAATTTGAGAGTATGCCAAAACGCTGGAGCGATCACTTTACAGATTTTAAAAATGTAGTATTGAAATCTTTTGCACCGATTGCGGAACGTATCAATCGTCTGGCAAATAGTGAAGGCGTCCGTTCTATGTTCAGCATGCTGAAAAACGGAGTCAAGTCCATCATGCCTGTGTTTTACGCGGTTATTGGCGGTGTGGAGCGGTTTGTCAATGTGTTCACGGCAGGAATTTCCACCGTGGCGTCATTTGTACAGAATCACAGCCTGCTTATGCAGATGGCACTTATCGCACTGGGCGGGTATCTGGCATTTGTCGGAACGATGGCGCTTGTTTCTGCTGGACAGATGGCGCTGGCAGCGATATCAATGGCCGCTAAAACAGCGGCAGACTGGCTGGAGACGGCGGCACTAATTGCATTGACCGTGGCGCAGGATGGTCTGAATGCGGCGCTGTATGCGTGTCCACTGACATGGATAGTCGGCGCTATTATTGCTGTTATCGCCGTGCTGTATGCAGCAGTGGCGGCAGTTAATTATTTTGCGGGAACGAGCATATCGGCAACGGGTATTATCTTCGGGGCTTTCATGCTGTTGTTCTCTTCTATATGGAACAGGATTGCATTTACTGTGAATATGTTTGTCTCTCTTGCGGAATTCATCGGGAACGTTTTCGTAGATCCTCTGAATGCCACCTATAATCTGTTTGCGGATATCTGGAATGGTGTCGTTGACCTGGTGGGGCAGGCGGTAGCCGCTATTGTTGATATGATTGCTCAAATCCCGGGGATGAGTAAGCTTGGAATCAGCACTGATTTTTCTGCAGAATCTCTCAAGACGGAGAGGAGAGAAATCTCCGGCGGTTATGATTTTTCTGGTTATAAGATGAAAACGCTGGATCCTGCCAATGAAATGGCGTGGGGATATAATGTCGGCGCAGGAATTGGTGACAGTATCAGTGACGCGCTCCAAATGCCTGAAATAGCAGCACCCGGTTACAATGCCGAGGATATCGCCGATAACACGGCGAATACCGCAGATAACACCGGCAAAGGAGCAAAAGACGCAAAAAGAGCAGCTGACGCTTTGGATAGTACGGCGGATGACCTCGCTTTTCTCCGGGAAGCGGCTGAACGGGAAGCAGTCAATAAATATACGACAGCTACTATTCATATCGACGTAGGCGGGGTTACTGCGGGAGATACCGGCGGCAATGATTTTGATGGTGTCTTGCGGCGGTTGAATGATGTATTGATAGAATCTGTAGAAAACGGAGCGGAGGTGGTACAGCGATGAGTTACTATTTCTTTTTAGGAAATACCATGCTGCCCGTTCCGCCGCCCAGAATGAATACAAAAATCAACGGAAAAAACAAAACAATCAATCTGATTAACGAAGGAGAAGTCAATTTAATCAAGACGCCCGGATTAACAGAAATATCATTTGACTTCTTACTGCCTAATAGCAGGTATCCTTTTGCAAATTACGATTCATCTCTACAAACAGGATTAATCAATTATGCTGTAGGGGCAATTTCATCCCGTATCGGCGGCTCTTTAGGAAACGCATTTTCTTTTAAGAAAGCGGCGCCGTTCCTCGATTCGCTCAAGTCCTCTAAAGAGACACGAAATCCTATCCGATTTATCGTTACCCGCATGGGTTTTAATTATTCTCAATTGTGGAACACCAATATGCTTTGCACCGTTGAGAATTATACAATAGGTGAGGATGCCCGGAACGGAAACGATCTGAATATCAGCATTGTGCTTAAACAGTATAAATTCTTTGGAACAAAAGAAGTAGAAGTGACGAAGAATGAAGATGGTACGGAAACATTGCGGGTAAAAGAACCGCGATATACCCCGACAACGCAGGTTCCCGCGATAATGAAAATAACAAATCAATTGTCTGTGCTGGAAGCCTGTAAAGGCGTTATTGGTGGCAATCTTGATTGGCGAGCAGTGACCAACGCCAGCGGGGTGACTAACCCGCTGGAAAAGAATATAAAAGGGCAGGTGCTTAAACTTGTTTGAAGTTATTATCCATAACAAGACGGAAAACAAATACTACGCGCCTGCGGTGTTAGATGGAGCGAAAATCGAATGGACTATCAGCGGAGCCCCGGGGAAGTTCACGTTTACCATATACAAAGATGAAACTCTTAAATTTGTTGAGGGTGATACAGTACAGGTCAAGGTTGGAGATAAAGCTGTTTTCTTCGGGTTTGTTTTCGCAAAGAAACGAAACAAAGACAGCAGTATCGATGTTACTGCTTATGATCAACTCCGATACCTGAAAAATAAAGAAAGCTGGCAATACAAGAATATGACCGCCACGCAGGTCATACAGAAGCTGGCCGAATATTTTCAGCTAAAAGTCGGAACGCTGGCGGATACTGGATTTGTGATTGACAAGAGAGTGGAGGATAATGCCACTCTCTTTGATATTATCCAGGGCGCGCTGGATATTACCTTAGTCAATACAAAAGAAGTTTATGTGCTTTACGACGATTTCCAAAAACTCATGCTTTCAAAGCCAATTGACATGGTGGTTCCCATTCTCATAGATAATGAAACCGCAGAAGATTTTGATTATGAAAGCAGCATAGACAAGGACACGTATAACTTGGTCAAGTTAGTAGTAGAAGACAAGCAGGCGGTGGGAGAGGGTAAGAGGAAGGAGTTCTATGCGCCGATGAGCCCTGACGAGTTCGCAAAATCAAAAGAAAAAGACCAGTGGGGCGTCCTGCAGTACTATGAAAAGCTGCAGAAGAATATCCAAAATCCGCAGGAGCGGGCGAACCAAATGCTTAAGTTCTATAATGTAGTTCGCCGTAAATTAGACATAAAAGGGGCGGCCGGAGATATCCGGGTGCGCGCGGGCTCCATGATTTATGTAAAGCTTAATTTGGGCGATGTGGAATTGGCGCAGAAAGTACTGGTCACAAAGGTGGTTCATACATTTTCTAACCAGGCGCACATGATGGACTTGACGCTGAAAGGTGGGGTAATCAATGATCAATGATGAATTGCCGAATGTATTGAAATCTCTTGTCGCACAGACCGTGCGCGGAATGAATCCGTCTGATTTCGTTCTGGGCGAAGTCATATCTGAAGCACCTTTAGTCATCCGTGTAGGAAAGAATGAACTGGATGAAGATTTTTTGATACTTTCCGATAATGTCCGTGATTTTGAAGTAGATATTGAAGTCAACCACATTACTGAAAAACGGGCAGGCGGCGGTGGATACGCAGAGTATGCCAGCCATGACCACGGTTATAGAGGGAGGAAGAAGATCATTATCTATAACGGATTAAAAATCGGAGAGAAAGTCGTCATGATACAGCAGTCCGGCGGACAGCTGTTTTTTGTTGCTAATCGTGTATACAACCATTCTGAGGTCCACGGGCAATGGGGGTGATTAAATGAAACTATTACCTGAAGAATTTAACAACGTGTCCATTGCCGGCAGCCAGACACGCATGCCGTCTAAAACTTATCGAATGAATATTGAAGAGGAAACGGTGTCAGGAATAATAACAGACGGCTTAGAAGCTGTGCGGCAAGCCGTCTATAAGATCTTAAACACAGAACGGTATAAACACATCATTTATTCTTCAAATTACGGTGTGGAACTTGCCGATCTATTTGGTAAACCTATGCCCTATGTTATCCCTGAAATTCCGCGCCGGATAGAAGAGGCACTGCTGGTAGATGACCGTATCAACAAAGTAGACGGCTTTGATTTGCAATATGATAAACAGGGAAACGTCAAATGTTATTTTGTAGTTCATTCTATTTTTGGGGATATCGAGATGGAAAGGAGTGTGAAGGTAAGGAATGTATGAGGATCAGACAAGCCAAGTCATAGAAAAGAGAATGCTGGATGCCGTTAGCTCCGCAGTTGATAAACGGGAGGGCAGTATTATACATGATGCAACGATTCCGGTATCGATCGAACTTGAACTGATGTATGCCGCACTGGATTGGTTTATGAAAAACACATTTGGTGATACGGCAGAGCGTCAGTTTTTGATTGAGCGTGCTTTGGAACGAGGACTTGTGCCGTATAAAGCAACAAGGGCGGTCGTACGTGGGATATTTACTCCGGGGACGTTGGAAATACCAATTGGGCATCGATTTTCCTGTAACGGAATCAATTATGCGGTAACGGAAAAGTTAAAAGCCGGTAGTTATCTACTGCTCTGTGAAACTGCAGGTGTTTCCGGAAATAAGGAAGCGGGAATGCTTGTGCCGATTGATAATTTACCAGATCTGCAGTCTGCAAAGATTGAAGCGCTGACTGTCCCCGCAATTGATGACGAAGATACGGAAGTGTTCCGGCAACGGTATTTAAAAAGTTTTGAAACGCAGGCATATGGTGGGAATATTGCGGATTATAAAGAAAAGGTACTATCTATTGCCGGTGTGGGCGGCGTCAAAGTGTACCCGGTCTGGAACGGCGGAGGCACGGTTAAAGTCGTATTTTGCACATCCGGATTTAAATCGCCCGACAGTGAATTTGTGGACAAAGTGCAAGAAATATTAGATCCGGTTCCTTATCACCAGAAAGGCGTCGGTGTAGCGCCGATAGGACATTATGTAACAGTAGCAGGGGTAACGGAAAAAACAATTAACATTAAAGCAAAAATTTCTGTAAAAAGTGGGTTTGTATTGAGTGATATAAAACCGAAAGTCACAGAAGCGATCAATGACTATCTGAAAGAGCTTAATCGAGGGTGGAAAAATACACAGACTATATCGGTTAACGAGTTTACGAATATAGGACTTATCATCCGTGTGTCTAAGATAGAAAGCTGTATTTTAGATGTAACCGGCGTTCTCGATGTGGAAGAAACTACTATTAATGGATCAAAACAAAACCTGCAGCTGGGAGTTGATGAATTTGTTAAATTGGGGGAGGCTGACGTATGAGTAATAATTTACGGGATAGCCTCAAATTGCGGGAAGCAAATATTAGACATTATTTCCCTGATGTGCTTGTTAATGCGGTAGAGTTTAAAGAATTTGCAAAAACGGTAGATCCAGAGATGAATTGTATTATTGGGCTGCTTGTTGAAAAAGCTCTAAATACTTTTGTCTTTGATCTCGATGAAGATGGAGCGACACGGTGGGAAGATATGCTGAAACTGACACCGAGAAGTGCGGATACTCTGGATGATCGGCGAATGGCGATTCTTGCTAAAATTACACCAAATACGCCATACACGTATAGGAAACTGGAAATTCTGCTGGATGGTATTTGCGGCGAAGGGAATTACAGTATCAATCTAAAACACAATCAATATTACGTAAAAATACTGATTGCATTAGGCGTTAAAAGACAAAGACAAACTGCAGAATATATGCTCCGATGTATATTGCCCGCAAATCTAACAATTGAAATAGATCTGATGTATAACCGTCACATAGATCTGAAACGATTTACTCATGGAAGAATGAAAGAATTGATGTATACTCATCATGATTTAAGAGCGGAGGTACTGGCAGATGCCTAATTACACAAAAACGATAAACCTTGAAAAGCCTTTGCAAACGGAAGTTTACGATGTGGATAAACGGAATGCAAACTGGGATAAGATTGATAAAGCCATCAAGAAAGACCGGGACGATGCAGATACTCATGCCGCAGATCCCAACGCCCACGCAAATGGGATATCTGGTAATGCTGCCAGTGCTACGAAAGATAGTGAAAACAATATTATAGCGAAAACATACAGAAAGAAAACTATTAGTGACAGTATTACAAATGCTGATTTTAATCTATTGACAGAGGCAGGAGTCTATCAAATCGATGCAGGGGAATTAAAAAATGCCCCTGAATCTGTGTACCGATGGGGTGCGTTAATTGTTGAGACAGCCGGTTTCTGCATTACACAAACATATGTAACGCATCATCCGGAAGTTAATGGTATTTTTGTCCGTTTTTGGAGAGAGAATTCTTGGGGGAATTGGGGAAGACTTGCATACAGTTCGAATATTCCGACTAAAATAAGTTCTTTCGAGAATGATTTAAATTATTACAAATCTGGCGTATTATTCCCTTTTTCTTATGATAATGAAATAAATTTTGACCACGATGTGGAGAACGTCGTTTTTGGACATCGAGGACATAAAGTGTCTGGTGCTTATGTTTTCCGGAACGGAAATGGTCAGCTTGCTCCGACAATGGCGTCTACTCATTTCGATGCACAGAATAATGTTTCAGAACATATCGTTTCTAAAAATTTAGATCATAACGGCTATATAAAATATGCGAGCGGATTATTGGTACAGTGGGGTGCTAATGAGCACGGATGGGTGACATTCCCAATAGCGTTTAATTCTTTTCGGAAAATAATAACAAACCATCAAGGTGCTGCTTATTTTAATTCGCGTGCTATTGAGTACAATTCATTAACAGGATTTACGTTGTCTGTGCATAATAATTCGGGAACAGGTCAAGATGCACAGTGGATTGCGATAGGAGTGTGAGATTTATGACTGATTTAGATATAAATAGTAAGCCTTTGTATGTCTCCGCTTACGGTAAAGATGGACGAAGAATAACTTCTTATGTTGTAGGTATTCACGGCGATAATATAGAAGCAATAGAAGATAAACTAAAAAAAGAATACCCCAATTCTTTTATCATTACGCAGACTGCTAAAGAATGGCGAGAGGCAATTGCTATGAATCTTGTTTACTTAGATGGAGCATTAAAAGAGTGTCCACCAATATCTGAGAAAGAGCAGAGACAGACAGAACTCAATACCTTGGATAGAAAATACGCGGATAAACTAAGTAATATTGAACTCGAAATGGCAAAAGCAAAAGCGATTGAAGATGAGGATCTATACACTGAGTTAAAAGAAGAGCGAGAAGCATTGATAAACGAATACGCAGAAAAGAGAGGGGAAATCTAAATGGAACGTTGCTTTTTGTGTCACCGGAAAATGGATAAAAAAACAGGACTTTGTACAAATAAGAAATGCATCCGGAGCAAACCACTGAAAGAAAAGCCTGAAAATAAGACGGAGGACAATAAATAATGAGTATGGTTGATATAAGTCCTGAAGCGTTGGAGAGAATTGTCCGGATCGAAACGAAACTTGATATGCTTGTCGAAAGGCTACCTGAAATACAGAGACTTCAGGTAGCGCACGAAAGGGCAGAACAAAGCGCGAAATCCGCGCATCACAGAATAGACAATATATACAAGGTTGCCGGTCTGATTTCGACTATTATTTCTGTAGTAATTGCATTGATAGGAAAGGTGATGTGATTGTTCGAGAAAATAAGAGATTTATGGAAAAGAGCGGTCGGATACATAAATGTTCACGTTCCGAAAGGAACCGCCAAGCCGTCTATGAAAGTAGTCTATGGTTATGCCATAGGCTTTTTAATTCTGTTTTGTGTCGTGCTGGCCGCGTGGATTATTGAATTCTACAGGGGCTCAGCCAATACGATGACATTGATTAAATTCTTTGAAGACTATACGGCGGTTCCGGTCGTTGGGGCGATTGCATTTATCGCAAAGTATATGGTGGATAAAAACCGCAATGGCCGGCCGGATGCTATAGAAAAGGAGCTGAAAAAAGATGACGCTAAAAGAAATTGAAGTATTGCTGCAGAATGCTGTGGGAGGCATTGACAGGATTTATGAACATTGGACGGGCTGTGACGGGAGTGTAGTCAATCTGCCTGACTATACAGTAGTAATCGACCGGACTGGCGGATATCACGTCATGCACGAAGATTTTACTGAAAAGCTGGCGCATACATGGCACAGGAACAGCCGGTCAATCGGTATAGCGATGGCGTGTTGCAAAGACGCGGTATGTTACTATGATTCTCCCGACGGTATAGATTTGGGGAGCGAACCGCCAACGAGCGCGCAGATAGAAGCTATGGCTATGCTGACTGCAAAAGCAGAACAGATATTGGGGCTTACTGCGGACGATGTATATACACACGCAGAAATCGCCCAAATTGACGGTTACGGCGTCGATAGTGGAGACTCTGATATGCGCTGGGATTTGCTGTACTTACCGGATTATAGCGACAGTGGAGTATTAGTGCCCGGCGGAGATTTAATCCGGGGCAAAGCAGAGTTTTACAAGAATCAGGAGGGCTAAATGTTGTGTGGAAAAATATTAAAACAAGTAATTATCGCTATCTGCTTATTATTGGGATTATTGTCTTGCTGCTCGTTACAGGTATCTGCGGATGGTGGTGTTATGAATCGAGCAGAGCCAAAACAGACTGTCATGATATCAATAACGGATTGGAACGAGCTCAAGACAGAATTCACCGCGCAGAACTTGGAGTTAAATCAGCTCAGACAGAAATTGATCATGCTCAAAATGGGATCCGGAGAGCAAATGAAACAGCTGGAGAAATTGCAGAAAGAACTCGAAGAGACGCAGGTATCATTAACGAATGCGAATCAATCGTTGAACGATGTCAGGAACGATCTATCAGAATCCAGAACATCATTAGAAGAGTTGAAGAACAAAATAAGGAAAATGGAGCACAAACAAGCGGTAGTACGTAGGCAACGAGATATATATGCGGGGCTGTTTGTTATTACTGTAGGCGCAGCTGTCGCTCGGAGGTGATCCGGTATCTGCAAGAAATGGGTGGGAAACCGCCCTGTTTTGTTAAAAATCCGTCAAAAATAAGCACTACACAAAAACAACAGTCAATAAAAACATATGAGAGGTTATGGCAACAAAAAACAAGTAAAACACGAATAATATCGACAGTTTCGGGATTAATGCGTTGTCTCAAAATCTGCCGATAGCAATATCGTGTGGGTTCAAGTCCCACCTCCGGCACCATAAGTACCGTAAGGACTATTACGTTCCTGCGGTATTTTATTATGCGGAAAGACGGTCGGCTTAAATATATGGCAGGATTTTTTATGTAGGTATATAAATGAGGCAGGGGAGGAAAGTTTGACATGGGGAATGGCCGTTTCTATAATGGGAGTCATCTGATGCAAATGATGGAGGAGATATTTTGAATATACTTGAACTGGCGAGACATGAAAAAAATCTGGTAGTTGATCTGCGTCGTTATTTCCATGAAAATCCCGAATTGTCGCAAAAAGAATTTAAGACGATGGATTTTATTGAAAAGAAATTGAATGGGTGGGGGATAGAAACGGTTCGTATTCCCCACGGCGGCATTTTTGGTGTTTTGGACAGCGGTAAACCCGGGTGGACGATGCTCATGCGTGCAGATATCGATGCGCTTCCGATTGATGAGGATTCCTGTAATTTAAAAGGGAAAAAGATATGCGTTTCTAAAAATGCAGGAGTAATGCATGCCTGCGGGCATGACGGGCATATGGCGATGCTTTTGACAGAAGCCAAGATTTTGGCGGAGCATAAAGAAGAATGGGAAGGCAAGATCATTCTGATGTTTGAAGAAGCGGAGGAAATGGGGGAGCGTGGTATCGCGCCCTTGCTCCGTTATCTGCGAGACAACCGGATTCATGTGGATGCCTGTTTTGGTACACATGTGAAATGGGATTTATCTGCGGGGAAAGTGGGAATCCTTTATGGTTCGGTCATGGCAGGCGCGTATTTCTTCCGGGTGAAAATCCATGGAAAGAGCGGCCATGGTTCTCGTCCTGATATGGCTCACAGCCCGATTGAATGTTTTGTTACGATTGCCAATGAACTTCGGGCATATCGTATGCGTGCCGTTGCGCCGGAGGAAAGTCTGACCTATTCTTTTGGCTGTGTAGAGGGTGGGCATGAGCCGAATATTATTCCTGAAGAGCTGACATTTGCAGGAACGGCACGGTGTACAAAGAATGAAGACGGCCTGTCATTCCGGACGGTTATGAAGGAAATCATAGAGCATACCTGCCGCATGTATGAATGTACAGCGGAGTTTGTGGAGGATCAATATTTCCCTGTGACGGTGAATACAAGGGAATGTGTGGATCTTGCGCGGAAAGCGGTCAGGGAGAATTGTGGGACGGAAGCGCTTGATCCGAATTGCCCCATGTGGATGGCAACGGAGACATTTTCCATCACGGAATCCATTTATCCGGGGGTATTCTTTTTTACAGGCATTTATGATGAAACGGTAGGAAGCGGCAGCGGACATCATACCCCTGCGTTTGATATCGGTGAAAAAGGATTGGTGACAGGAGTGGCGGCGGCGTTATCATTTGTTCTTGCCGCACTGAAAGAGAAGCCGAAATGTAACAGCTTTCAGCCGGCGGATTTGGAGAGTATGCTGAAACTGATAGAATAGCAGGAGTTTCTCAGCGCTGTATAAGGTCATTACTTATGGTGATGATCTTTTTTTGCATATGAGATTGGCCAATTAGAAAAAAGATCGGTATGGTATAATGAGTGAAATTATTTTAACGAAGGGATTCGGGAGGAACTATGAATGCATTTATTAAGCTTGGCGTGATAGAACCGTTGGCGCAGGCTTTATACCAGCAGGGGATCAGGATTCCCACGGTGATCCAGCAGGCATCTATCCCTGCGATTTTTAAGGGAAAAGACATCATCGGCCGTTCAGAAACGGGAACGGGAAAAACTTTGGCGTACCTGTTGCCGCTGGTACAGCGTGTGGATGTAAAAAAAGGCGGTACGCAGGTTTTGATTATGACACCGACCCGTGAGCTTGCAAAGCAGATTTTTGATGTACTGCGTCCTTTTGCCATCCTTATGGAAGCGGACGTGGCGGATATCATCGGCGGGCGGACGATTGAAAACCAGATTCAGAAACTGAAGAGGGAACCGCATATCATTATTGGAACGCCCGGACGTCTTTTGGATCATATACGCCGCCGCAGTCTGGATTTATCCGGGGTAAAAACGGTTGTTCTTGACGAAGCGGATCAGATGCTTGCAGCAGGCTTCAGAGAAGATATAGATGCCCTTGTGGATGAAACATCAAAGAAACGGCAAGTGCTTCTTTTCAGTGCAACCATGCCGCCGGAAGCCAAGAAACTGGCCCATAAGTACATGAAATCAGCGGTGGTGGTGGACGTGGCGGAAAAGGCAGTAGCTTCGACGGTGGAGCAGCGTGTTTATGAAACAGTAAAAACACATAAATTTTCCCTGCTGGTTCGTCATCTGAAAGAGATGAATCCCTATATGGCTGTCGTTTTCTGCAATACTCGTGAAGGTGCCCATGAATTGGCGGGACGTCTGCAGGAGGAAACGGATCTTGTTGTCGATGAAATTCATGGAAATATGAGCCAAGGTCAGCGGAACCAAGTTATTCGTGAGTTTGAAAAGGCAAGGACGCAGGTGCTTGTGGCATCTGATATCGCTGCCCGTGGTCTTGATGTAGAGGGGATTACTCATGTTTTCAATTATGATATTCCCCGCAATCTGGAATACTATATTCATCGGATTGGCCGTACAGGCAGAGCGGGAACACAAGGGGTCTCCATCACTTATGCAACGCCTGAAGATATCCTGCTGCTTCGCAAACTGGAAAAGGCAATCAAGGAAATCATCACGAAGTATGATGAAAAAGGGAATATCCGACGGATCAAAGGCCCGTCCGCTAAGAAAAAGGTTATCCTGCCCGGTATGTACAAACCGACAAAGAAAAAAGAACATAAGGTGCTTGGACATAAAGGGGCTGACATGAGGAAGAAGAAAAAGAAAGGGGAAGCGAAAGGAAGCCGCCGCGGGGAATAGCGTCTGCATGAAAACCGGTCACCATTACAGGTGGCCGGTATTTGCGTTATGGGAACAGCATGCCGCTGCTTATGGTAAAATGGAAACATTCGAGGTGAGCTTGATGAGATGTATATATAAAGGGAAACAGTTTTCGTGGCTTTTGGCGCTTTCCGTTCCTCCGGGCATTGCGGGATTCATTTTACATACGCCGTATTCCTTTCTTTGGGGGATTATTGGCTTTATACTTTGCGGTTTGATAGGACCTTTTCTATATTATTTTGTGAAGAGAGAAGATTTGGGCGATGCAGAAGGCCCCTATCATAGTGCGGCGCATTTAGCGGCCTGGAGTGCTCTGTCTGTATTCTTTCTTGCGATAGTCTGGTGTTTTCTCGATCTATTTCAGGAAATATGGGAAAGAGAAATGATTTTTGCGGCATTATCGATTCCTGTGATGGCGGCCGCTGTCTTTTTATCCATGCTGTTGGATGATGCACTTGCCCATGTTTATATTTTTTTGCGGAGAAAGAATGAAAATATAGCACATTGGCTTGCATGCTGTTATTTTATCGGTCTGGTTCCTGCCTCGATTATCGTATCGGTGCTTTTTATTTACTTTTTTCAAGGGATGTGCCTTGATCCTTATACGGAATTGTTCTTTGTGTCAACGATTTTGGAAAAAACATTTTTCCTGAAAATTTTTCTTGCTATGGCATCTTTTGCAGTTTATCTGTATTTTGCTTTGTCAGGGATAAAAGGAAGACGGGCAACACAAGTCGTTTTTACCGCTTTGTTTTATTTGATGCTGATTTATATTCCGATTATCATATCACTCCGTCTGCCGATGGCAGGGGAATGGCGTGCTTATGCTGATCCTGCTTATATTTCTTTGTTTCCGGTCTTATCGGATTTATGGAGTGTCGGTTTGTCAATGATCATCGGCGGATATGTGGCAAAATGGATTTTTAAATGAATGTCTTCGTAGGTTTGATTTCGCAAATGGAAAGATGACGGCCCGTAAAAAATAGAAGTCGTCATCTTTTATTATGGAAATATGAATTTAAGATTGACATGTGGGGAGATTTGTTTATAATACAGGTATTGGCTGAAGGAATCTGTATTGCCGATATCGTTTGAGTCGGACTTCAGAAAAGCCTGTGCCTGTATTTTTATTCGCCTTGTATCCATATGGAATGAGAACGGAGGTATTTTTCAATGAAAGAAAAAGTAAATCAGATCAAAGGACAGTACACAGAAGCTGCAATGGCCGGCGGTGTTTCACAGAGTTTGGGATCACAGATGAATCCGTTTATGAGCATCCGTGAACTTACTGTTTCCGGTCTGCTTGCGGGAATTACCATTTTTCTCGGACTGACAGGATATGGGTTTATCCCGCTTATTTTTATGAATGCCACAATTTTACATATTCCTACGATTATCGGATCTGTCGTGGCGGGTCCCCGTGTGGGAATTGTCGTCGGATTCCTCTTCGGGGCATTTTCTTTTATCCAGACGCTCCGTGCACCAAGCCTTTTAATGCAGTTTATTCTCCAGTACAGTGTAGTCTATGATGCGTTTATATGTATTGTGCCGCGTATCTGTATTGCACTGGTTTCTTATTGGCTGTATAAACATATACCGGTAAGAGATTTTACAAGGACCGCAATTGCTGCGGTTTGCGGATCGCTCACAAATACAGTGCTTTTCCTTGGCTCCATTTTTATTCTTGTGGGAGCGCCTTATGCAGAGGCTCATGATATGTCTGTGGCGGGGGTGGGATACCTGCTTATGGGGATTGTAACGATGAATGGTATTCCTGAAGCACTGGTATCCGGCATTATTATTACTCCGATTGTGATGATGCTGAAAAAATCAGGATGGAAAATGAAATAATATAAATCAATAAAACGATATTTAAAAAGCTTTCTCCTTTTATGAAATGTATGTATGGGGAAAGCTTTTTATCCGGAAGAACTTCTCCGGAAAACGAAATAGAGTCAGAGGAAAAGGTTTCCGGAAAAAGAAAAACTCCCGCGAAGGGAGTCATTTATCGTAAAAAGAGAAATAGAAAAATACAATGCACTTTATGTTTTATAAATTATTCTCATCACCGCGCAGTCGGGCATCGCATTTTTGAATAAAAGAAGTAAAATCTACATTTGCTTCTTTGCAAAGTTCGCCGATAGGCGTTGCCATTTCGGACGGCATCTGTATTTTCTCATTTTGGAAGAGAGGGAGGAGCTGCGGATAGAGAGTGAGGATTTCTTCCATAGGCGTATTTTCCGTTAAAAGGGGTTTTTGGAATTTATCTGCCAGGTATTCATTGATTTCGCCAATGAGTTCAAAGACGTCCATACCGTGGGTCTGTGCCGCCTGCCACAGGTTTTCATCATAAGAGACGAAGCAGCCTACGCAGGACATGCCGTATTCCATAAGGAACTGTCCCATTTCAGGATATACTTCGATGACCTGCATGATATTGTGTTCCGGTCTCACAAAATCGCCTTCATTTAACGGGGGAACATTCGGCATGCCCCAGGAACTTCCGTAGTAATTTTCATTACCGTTCATATCGGACATGGTGTTTCCAAGGACAGTGTCGCGGAATGCTTCATATCCCATAGAGTCGATAAATTCTTCTAAAGACTGGTAATTTTCGTGATCCAGGTAGTAGGTACAGGCTTTGACCATGATGGAAAGCGCATCTGCAGGGAACTGGGCAAAGGCAAAGAAAGTCTTTTTTCCCGTGTATATATCCCAACCGTCAGACATGCCTACAGCACGCATGGGAAGAGCGGTTGTGACGGAACAGGTGAGTATGCAGGATGGCCACATGCCGAAGGCAAGCAGTCCGAGTTCCGTCAGCACTTTTTCAATATCTTCTTTTGTGAGTCCGGAAATAATAGGACGGGATTTCTGGTCTAAGGTATAGCTGCCGTCTATTTTTTCGGCAACGGATTTCATTTTCTTTTTAAAATCATCGCGTCCTTCTTGTAAATCCGGAATAAAGTCTATTTCCAGCGCGAAAGTAAGGTTGTCTGCAGTCATAAGAAGCTCCTTTATATATCCAATTTCTTGTATCCACATTGTATCATATCGATATGAATCCCAAAAGAGGAGAAGGGCTGTCTCTTATACACATCTCCGAGCCCACGAGACATCTCAGGATCTCGT